>VSKW01019475.1_pt1 | contig 33458 bp, 31 predicted proteins | sample 4798611 | NCBI WGS metagenome assembly VSKW01 (sample SAMN12179536, study PRJNA552185) | sponge metagenome | biome: deep-sea hydrothermal plumes; feature: spots directly above weak diffusing fluid; material: sea water; isolation source: sponge from the Crane site of a hydrothermal vent ...
CTTTCCAGGTTTTTACTATTTTTTCATCAGATAAATCATGAATATGCTGCAACATTAACAAGGAAACCATCAGTCTAATTGACTTTCTAGGACGACCTCTCGTTTCTGAATAATAGACTCAAAATGTTTCTTCAAATACTGTCCAAGGAATGAGTTCATGATCATGATCAAGATCAAGTAGATTGCTCAATTTATTTTGAAATAAATTTGTTTGTCGTGTCTGTGTGTCTTTTTCTTTCATTTTTTTCCCAGATTTTATATCAGTAACAACCAATAACTGGGAAATCTTATACCACAAATTAACATATAATTCATTGAATTATATAATACTTATTTCTTTTTCAGGATCGACTATATATTGTTATAAAGAGCGGGATGGCGTAGATTTCATGCTATTCGTTCTCGTTCTCTTTCTAAAAATTTTTTGTTTAAAATTGCTCAATCTCTTTTTTAATTTCTCAGTATTTGACATTGCCTCTGGCCTGAAAACTATATCATCATATAGATGATCACTGGTTCCGCTATCGTTTGAATGATAAGACATATCCTCGTAGTTTTTTGCTTTTGATGCAGATGAAGAATCATAAAGATCGTCTAAAAAGAAGTCTGCATCGCACTCATTATCTGAACAGTTAGAGTTTTGACCATAGTCCATATCTACATATGTATCTTCTTCCTTTAGTTGAACGTTTTTTTGAATGGGAGTAGACAGGGGACCTGTAGTATGTGACGCTTGTTCACTGTTTTCTTTTAATTCATCACCAGCGTCATCGCTTTTGCTGTCTACTGCAGCAGTAGTGTCTTTATCTTCATCATCAGACCTATTCGAATGCTGAGAATCCGAATTTCCAGAAGACATGATTCTATTGTCTAATTGTAAAGCATCTTGAGTTTTCTTCCCCTCGGTTAAGAACTCATTAACTCTATCCTTTGTTAGAGCATCCGATTCCTTATCACCTTGCTTCTGATTAAAATCTTCAGAGTTACTTGAACTTGAATATAAATATAGGCACCATGCACTCATAGTTGAAACTAATCCAGCGACTAATTTCATTGGAGTGTAAAGTGTTTTTTCAGGATATAAATAAAAAGAAGCTGCTTGTGCGACTCCCACGCTTACCGTACTACCTATACATTGTGCTCCATATTTTATAAAATCAGGAACTGTAAAAGACAGTTTTTTTTCAAGTTTCGAAATAAGCCAATTTAATCCGCTATACCCAACAGTACTACTAATAATTAATTTTATAATTTCCAGCGCATTATCATTAATCATAAGCTGACAACACAAAGAAGAGCTGGTTATATGTAAAAAATTTTCAAATAATGGATTATTTTTAAATAATGGATTATTTGTTATAACTTCTGGTCGAATATAAGAAGCGCCATATTCTAAAATTAATTTAGATAAAACAAAAGCACCTACGCCGGATAAGATTAAAGGAATAGATAATGAGTCTGTTAAATCGTTTGAAAAGATTAAAACTACTGCATTAACCGTCATACTTTGTACTATATCACTTGCAAGAGAATGTTTGTCATTGCCAGAATATACATTAAATCCTTGAAAAAAAAAAACTAAAAATACAATGAAACGATTAACATGCATATTATACGACATAAGATATATACCATGGAAGTATATTTGAATAATTATTAAAATTAATTGTACATTATTGGAAATATAAAGTCAAATCTATAATGGATGCTGAAGATATTCTTTGTTTTGAAAAAATAATTTAAACGACTTGGTCATAATTATTGATGTGAAAAAACTCAGGCACAATAAAAGCCATGCTATCCAAATAAGCAATTATCGTAATTGATACTCAACTCTGTGGTGTGATCCTTGTTTACTATGTCATAAAAAATAATAAATGTTTCATAGTCAATTCTAAAAAAGATAACGAAAATTTAGCGATTCAAAAAGCACTCAATAATAGACCTCGAAAAGTGTTAAACTATCGAACACCTAACGACGTTATGCTAGGAATAGAAAAACCTTTAGGTGTTGCACTTCATGATTGAATGGGCCCTTTAAAACAATAAATTTTTTGATAAAGTTTGTAAAATAAATTGCTGTACTTGATCTGAGAAGAAAAACGCAATTAAACCTCCTAGTGCTAAAAAAGGACCAAAAGGAATGGCTGTTTTTCGACTTCGATTAAAAAACAGCATTAAACTAATACCCCATATACTACCCAGCAAAGAGGCAATGCTAATGATGAGCAAGATAGATTCCCATCCACACCAAGCACCTAATGCCGCTGCAAGTTTAAAGTCACCATACCCCATACCTTCTTGACGCGTTAAGCATTTAAAAATCCAATAAACTGCCCATAAGACAAAATAACCCAAGACAGCGCCATAAATAGCATCATGAGCAGATAAGGTTTTCGACTGTATACTGAACAATAAGCCAACCCATAATAAAGGTTGTGTTATTAAATCAGGCAAAAGGTGTGTTTTGATGTCAATACACGTTAAAGCCATTAAGCTCCACATGAAATATAAAACAGCTAATAACATAAAAGAGCAGCCATAGTAATAAGCTGCTACAGCACTCATGACGGCAGATAATAATTCAATTAAGGGATACTGTATACTCACTGATTGTCGACAAAACCCACACTTTCCTTTTAACAGAATATAACTCAATAGCGGTATATTTTGCCACCATATCAATGGTTTATTACATGCAGGGCAGTGAGAATAGGGCAATAAAAGATTGAATTTTTGATCGTTAGGATTCAAAATCATTTGCGGTAATCGATAAATGATGACATTTAAAAAACTACCAACAATTAAGCCAATGATACCGACTAACAAAGAAAATATAGCAATATCTTCGCATAATATATCAAACATGGTATTATTCAGTCAGAATGGATCTGCTGCCTCTCAATATGCATTATTCAAGCCAGATTACATTTTCAATAGAGTATGACATAAAATAACATCAATCAAGACTTTAAATTAAAATAATAGACATCATTTTAGTTTCTTTTTTAGATCAACCCTCTTATAATTTAGCTTACCTTTAGGTCTACACGTATAATGAACTTGATATTTGATATATGAATGCATTTGATTATTTTCCCATCATCATTATTGGCGCTGGGCATGCAGGCACTGAAGCTGCATTAGCAGCTGCCAGGATGGGCATTAAAACTCTATTGATTACTCATAATATTGATACATTAGGGCAAATGTCTTGCAATCCATCTATTGGCGGCATCGGAAAAAGCCATCTTGTCAAAGAAATTGATGCTTTAGGGGGTGCTATGGCTATAGCTACAGATCGTGCTGGCATACAATTTCGCGTATTAAATGCTAGAAAAGGGCCTGCAGTTCGAGCAACCAGAGTTCAAGCCGACCGTTCTTTATATCGCACTGCGATTCGAACACTCGTGACAGATCACCCAAATGTATTACTTTACCAACAAAGTGTTGATAATTTAATCATTACAGAAGGTCAAGTAACAGGTGTTATTACGCAATTAGGGCAACGCATTAAAGCAGATGCTGTCGTGTTAACAGCAGGCACTTTTTTAAATGGAAAAATGCATGTTGGACTACAGCAACAAGGTGGTGGACGAGCTGGCGATAAATCGAGCACACAATTAGCACATCAATTAAGTCAATTACCTTTTAAAATAGGCCGTTTAAAAACAGGCACTCCTCCAAGGATTGATGCAAGAACAGTTGATTTCTCTGCTATGACTATTCAACCTGGTGATACACCTTGCCCGGTTATGTCTTATATGAGTCATGCATCAGAACATCCAAAACAACTCGCTTGCTACATTACGCACACAAATCCTAAAACACATGACATTATTCAAAAGGCACTAGATCAATCACCTTTATATACAGGGATTATTGAAGGCGCGGGTCCTCGTTACTGCCCATCTATTGAAGATAAAATTCATCGTTTTTCTCATCAATCTAGCCATCAAATTTTTTTAGAACCTGAAGGATTGAGCAGTCATGAATTATATCCGAATGGCATATCAACTAGCTTACCTTTTGACGTACAATTAAACTTAATTCACTCAATTAAAGGACTAGAAAAAGCACACATTACTCGACCTGGATATGCCATTGAATACGATTATTTTGATCCGAGAGGTTTAACTTTATCTTTAGAAACTAAACTGATATCAGGTTTATTTTTTGCAGGACAAATTAATGGTACAACAGGATATGAAGAAGCTGCTGCACAAGGTTTACTCGCAGGCTTGAATGCCGCAAGAAAAGTACAAGGTCAGTCGCCATGGCATCCCAAACGCAGTGAAGCTTACTTAGGTGTATTAATTGATGATTTAGTTACACAAGGTGTCAGTGAACCTTACCGCATGTTCACTAGTCGCGCAGAATATAGACTCATGCTTCGTGAAGATAATGCTGACACAAGGCTCACTGAAATTGGTTACGAGCTTGGTTTAGTTGACTCAAAGCGATGGGCTCATTTTTTAGATAAACGTCATATTATTCAAAAAACACAACACCATTTAAAACATTTTTTTGTACAACCCAACACACCTTTAGCAAAACATATTGAAAACCGTACAAAACAACCTTTAACGCATGAATATAGCTTACAAGATTTACTCAAAAGACCTGGCGTGACTTATGAAGATTTCCTTAATACAACTGAAGGTTGCCAAACAGGGCTGCCTAAAATAAAGGCTATCTGGGCCACTCAAATTGAAATGAATATTAAGTATGAAGGATATATCACTAGACAAACAGTAGAGATTGATCGCATTAAACGTTATCAGAATACGGTTCTACCTGAAACATTAAATTATGAACAGATTAGCGGGCTATCTAACGAAGTCATACAAAAACTAACGCAAAATAAACCCGTTAATTTATGGTTTGCTTCTAGAATAGAAGGTGTAACCCCTGCTTCAATATCTAGGTTATTGATATATTTAAAGAAAACAAATCAATTGAATGAAACATAATGCAAGCAAGATACGATGACGGTTCTTTTTTAGAGTAGAGAGATCAAATAACAAGTTAAGTGATTAAGCTAAATGCTTCTTCAAACTCAATTCAGCTAAATGATTAACAATAATTTTAAATAAACCAGCTTCTGAGTTTTTATTAGAACGAAAAGCATTATAAATATTACAACTCATTTTCAAGATATCTCTTTGAGACATTGAAAGACTCATAGACTGTACAATGCGAAGGACTTGATCATAAATTTCAAATAATAAAGAAATATCAATTTGATCAGACTTTACATCAACGTCATGGCCTGTTAAAAGCCATTGAACAGACACTTTCAAGTTTTCAGAATAAATTAATAACTGCTCAGGCTTGACTGAACGTTTCCCAGACTCATGTTGAGAATACGTAATATAGGGAATATCAATAGCACCTGAAAAATCTTTTGCAAATCGATAGCCTGCACTAGCTCTTGCTTCTCTTAATCGCGTAGAAATAGCATCTTTTTTACTATACAATTGTTTTATATCATTTGCCATAAAAGCTACTCACACTGACTACATTTAGAGACAACAGACTCTCTCACAGTATTCATCATTCATTTTACATCATCAATAAGACACTTGAACATTTTTATTCTAGAAAAAATCAAAGTATTTATTAATGCATTTTGTGAAGATTATACACAATATAGCGTAAAAATACATATTTTTTATACTTTATTCATTGAATATATTATTTTTAATAAAACATATTAACGACATGAATATAATGTATGCAGAACATATCAATAGACTATTACTTCGTTTAACTCATGCGTTACATGCCTATCCATTTTATCTGCTTTAAAGCAATATTATTTTGATACAGACTGCAATATACTTTTTTTTTAACGGGTATTTGATGTAAAATACGTACAATTGCATTAATTTTATCATAAATAACCATGAGCTGCTTTAAAACACAATCCACGTAATATTCTTGCTCAATGGCTTGCAATAAAATACGAATTAAGCGCTTACTGTCAGAACAAATCAAAATGCGAGCTGGGTACAGTGTAAAAATAGGTCGATCTAATATATAAGCCAATCGATTGAAATAATCGACACTAATTGGTTGATATTTATCTGAATTTAAAAACATACCAATCAACACAATCATGACTAAATCAGCTTGCTTTGTCATATGATAAGATGGCAGGTGATATAACATAAAACAACATCCTGTTTCATAATACACTTAGATTGTTCAGTATACAATATTCGAAAACAAAAATAAATATTCATTTTGACTAAACAGGACGCTCTTCAAGCGCTTGATGGCTTTTATATCTTATAGATTATGTTAATAGTCTGGTTAATAATCGTTCATATAATATCGTTAGATCATCTATATCTTCTCGTTTGACACATTCATTCATTTGATGAATGGTTCGATTACAAACACCTAACTCAATCAATTCAGTGCCTAATGGCGCAATAAATCGTCCATCAGATGTTCCTCCTGATGTGCAACATTTTGGAGAAAACCCGGTAACCTCTTGAATTACCTGAACAACTTGATCTCTTAAAAAACCAGGACCTGTAAAAAAAGGTTTTGCTGAATGTACCCATTGAATGCTGGAACAATGATTTAATTGATTGAATTTTAATTTGTTTTCAATCCGTTCTATGAGTTGATTTGCTGTTGTACAAGGAGCATAACGCAAATTAAATTGCACTTTTAATTCTTCAGGAATGATATTACTTGCTTCTCCACCACTCTGACAATGCACCATTTGAAAAGTAGTCGGTGGAAATTCAGCAGTTCCTTCATCCCAAGACTCTGATATCAATTGCTGTAGAAAATTGAATGATTTATGCATAGGATTATCCGCTAAATGCGGGTATGCTACATGACCTTGTATTCCTCGTATTGTGATTATGCCAGTTAAAGAACCTCTTCTACCCACTTTGATCGTATCCCCTACTTTATCTTGACTTGATGGTTCACCGACAACACACCAAGTTGGAATTTCTTGACGTGCTTTCAGTCGATCAATCACTTTGATTGTTCCATCAATCGCAGGACCTTCTTCATCACTGGTTAATAAAAAAGCAATAGAGCCTTTATGATTGGGGTGTTTTTCAATAAAATGAGCGGTCGCTATCACCATGGCAGCAATATTACCTTTCATATCAGCAATACCACGACCATATAAAAAACCATCTGATTCCGTCAATATAAAAGGATCGTAATGCCATAAATCACGCGAACCCGTTGGAACGACATCAGTATGCCCAGCAAAAACAAACAAAGGGTTTTCTTTCCCTTTTCTAATCCATGCATTTTTCACAGACTGATCCTGAAAGTGCTCTACTTTAAAGCCTAAAATAGCCAATCGTTCAGCTAATAGTAATTGGCAGTCTTGATCATCTGGCGTAATAGAAGGTCTCGCTACAAGCTCTGTGGCTAATTGAACTGCTTTTGAAATCGTTTTCATAATATACCTTATAATAAACAATACCTGAAATTAACATCACAATACTTTATCAACTGATTCACATAACCGATAAAGAGAACAAGTATGGCATAATGGTTTTCGTGCTTTACAGGTATATCTACCATGTAAAATTAACCAATGATGCGCCTGTTGTAAAAATTCAGCAGGAATGACTTTCAATAGCTGATTTTCGACTTCAAGTACATTTTTTCCTGTTGCCAAACCGATACGATTAGCGACTCTAAAAATATGTGTGTCAACTGCTATCACAGGTTGTTCAAAAGCTGTATTTAAAATCACATTTGCTGTTTTGCGACCTACACCTGGTAATGATTCTAATGCTTTTCGATCTGAAGGCACAATGCCATTATAATGCAGAATAAGCGATTGGCATGTTTGAATAATATGTTTTGCTTTTGTACGATATAATCCAATGTGCTGGATATAAGATATTAAACCATCCACTCCTAATGCTTCAATTTTATGAGGTGTATTAGCAATACAGTATAATTTTTCTGTTGCTTTATTGACACTTTTATCTGTTGCTTGTGCAGATAAAATCACAGAAATCAGTAATTCAAACGTCGATGAAAAAATTAATTCTGTTGTTGGATTTGGATTTTTTTCTTTAAAAATATTAAATATTTTTGTTGATTTTTCATGATTCATGCAGGTGATAATACTCTCTACTTGCTCTATTTTAATCATATTGCCTTGTGACAGCTATTGTCGATAGCATAATATATCGAATAAATCTTTTATCAAAACCCAAGAGAATACTTCATACATGAATGACACCAAACACAAACGGTGCCTATACAAAAGCAAAGTATGCAGGATATATTCGATTTTTTTAAAAATAAGATCATCTATTTCAAGATAGGCTAGCAATAAAATACAAAAAATCATCTCCAGATGACATTATCTTTGGTAAGAAGATAATAAATACGTATGCCGACAATAAAAAAAGAGACAAGCATCATCATATCATGGCTTTAAGAAAACAAAATTTAATTGTTTATGAGTCACTTAAAATCATCATCAAGGTTCAAAATAAGGATAAAAATTGCCTCAATGTTTACACAGTCATTGAAAAAAATATCGTCAATTTATCTTTGTATTACTGAAGATTATTTTGCTCTGAATCTTCTAATACATCTGGAATAGCATAGGATCCACTAGTCCATAATCCTAAGTCAATAGATCGACATCGTTGGGTACAAAAAGGACGATAAATATTCTCAGCAGAAAAAACGACAGAAGTCTTACAATTAGGGCACTGTAAAATAAAGGCAGTCTCTGAAGATTCAAATGAAGCCATTTAACCTATTTCTCCAAACAAAATCATATTCGATATTCTCTAAATCTAGCACGATCTTTTCTTTTAGAATCTAATACACCAAAAGTTAGTATTCTCAAAAAAGAGGGATTAACATCTTTATAAGTATGCGTTCCTATAAATTCACCATCCTCATTGAGTAATTTTGTATTTGGGAAAGTAGCCTGTAAAACTTGGCGGTATTCTTCAGCTGTATTATTAATATTTAAGCGTTTAAAGCAATCAATCAAAATACCTAAAGCAAATTCAACGGCAGGTGTTTTATCATAATTTGACACCACAACACTTGCTCTCTGAATAGCTGAAACATAAAAATTATGTTTTAAATAAAAATGAGCAATATGTAATTCATGCTCAGAAATCATATTTTTTAATGCAATCATTCGACAAACAGCATCTGGCGCATACAAGCTATTTGGAAACAAGGTGCATAATGTAGAGAATTCTTCAAACGATTCGAATGCTTTGTGCATACCATATTTTGAATCATTCATCGGTAAATAACGCTTTATCGATCCAAATATGCTCAACATGGAAGCAATGCCTTGTAAATAATAGGCATAATCGACATTACGATCATTTGGATATAGTCTAATAAATCGCTTTGCTATAATATGCGCATCTTCTGGTTTCCAGAGATTGATATATACATAAGCTAGTTTGAGCAATACTTGTTTCGAAAAAACCCCAAAAGGAGATTGTGATATCAAAACTTCATACGCATCACGTGCTCGACTATAATGTTTATCTGCGCAAGCATTTTCACCTGATTCAAATAATACATGATCCGCTTGTATTGTTTTCGATTGATGATTTTCTTTGTGTTTAGCCCACACTGATACCTGGCTACTATAAATGACTGTATAGCAAACCCATAGAATCAGTCTGAATAGTTGTTTTTTTATAGGCATGCGCCAAATCCTTTAAAACAATATGAAGTATTTTTCAAAAAAATACGAGGATTAAAGCCTAGTTAGGCTCTGCCAACAAGTCAATCAGTCTTATTATACCTAGCCCTCCATAAGACAGCAAATGAATCCCTAAAATTACTTTTCTGAAATTTTCAAAAACAAAGATGAAAACGTTTTCATTTTAAAAAACAATCTATAAATGATTTTTAGATTGAGGACACACTTTAGCTTATTGTCATCAAACAATTAAAATCTGTATTAAAAAAACAGTTTAAAGGATTAAAATTCATCATTTTTTTTGATAAAATGTAATTTAAAATGTGTTCTATATTTTGATGTAAAATGAAGTTTTTGCGTTATAGGTTCGCTCGCTGAAGTTTCATTAGTAATTGTAAATTGTGATGCTATTTTGCAAAATCGAGCAGTCAATAATGTCGCAAGAAAACCTATAAAGGTTTTCCCTACACAACCGTACGAAGTATGATCAAGATACGAAGTGCCATAGGTATTCTGTGATTGCCATGGACATTTCGAAACACCAGCTTCATGAATTAATCCTAGTGGCAATCCTATAGTACTACCTTTTTGTATCTTTAATTTGTACGTTTGATTAGGCTTAATTAAAGATTTTTCATCTCCTCCATTTTCAGTAGTTTGAATTTTAAGGAAAATATCCTGTTTTGCTTGTCTTATTGAATAAGGGACAGGAGGATGGGCCATCAGTGATTTTTCGTATTGCGACCATGCACTTACTAACATATGGTTGATTGCACGCCTATCTGTTAAATTGTCTATTCTTTCTGACCCTTCTATATTATCGATTGAAAATATGTCCATTAAATGATTTATTTTTCCTTCATCGCCAATAACAGCCTGTTTTTCTGACTCTTCTAATGACAGACAATCAAGCAGTAAACAACATAAAAAGCCGGCTGATGCATTTCCTGGAGCAAGTAATGATAGCAAACTTACTATAAAATCATTAGTGGCACAATCTGTATCATCGTATAAATAACCACCTCCTTGATACTGATCAATGATCGGACGCATCTTTTTATTATTGATTGCAAAGGAAATTATAGATGAAAGTTCTTTTTTAGCTATATCGTTGTTAAATTTTAGATTTTTAAAATCAGAAGAAACATATTGAGATATTAAACCTCCTTCCATGATGCAATTGTCAATTGCAAAAAAAGGATTTAGCATTGTTTTAAAGGCAGATGTTGTTTCTTTTTCAATAAGCTCATTTAATCTATTAATTTGAGGCGCTAGAAAATCATGCCCTAGCAAAATAAATAATAGTATTTTTTTTTGAAGAAGTGATAAATTGACTAATAATTCATTCCCATCGATATATTCTTGCTGAAACATATTAAATAAGAATTCATCAATATACATTAAAAAGACAGGTAAAGCACTTGTGTTTAGATATTTATGTGCTTTTTTTCTCTTGTTTATGTACGGGATCTGTGCTATCTACAGAAAATATACTGTTTTCACCTAATCCTTGTAAAAAAGCTTGTTTTAATGTTACCGGTCTAGCAATATATTGATTGCTTTTGGGTACTGTAATTTCTTTTATTAAGTCAGGATGAAACAAAGAAAATAGTGACAATCCGGAAAAAATATTAGATAAGCTAGGCATTGATGAACAAGAAATAACAGGCGATTGTTTAAGGACTTGTTCTTTAAATTCTATATCTGTAGCAGAAATATTTTTTCAGCAAACGGATACCAAGCTAAAAAAGAAGAAACTTTTTCAAATTCTTCATTTATAACTGGAAATTCAGGTAAATCAGGATTGTCTGTTGTTTCAAAAGAAACAGCCCAACAGCTAGTTTTTTGATGCTTTGATTTTTCCATTCTTTCAGCTAAAAAAGAACATAATTTTTCTAATTTTTTCTGTTCATCTGTATCAGACTCTTGCGTTGTTGCTTTAGAGGAAACAGGACATGATGTCGGTAAAGACGCTGCTTGTGCCTGTTTCTCAGTTGTAACAGATTCTTGTGTTGTTGCTAGAGAAAAAAGAAAAATTTTCAAACCATTCAATTAACTCTCTAATACTTTCGCCAGAAAATGCGTAAGAAGTAACAGAAAATGAATAAACTATTAGAAATAAATATATGATTTTTTTATAAAGTTTCATGTGTTTTCTTTAAAAATAAATGAAAATGATATAGGTTATAGAATGAAATCCATATGTGTCTGTTTGCATTAAAATATAAGTTAATATAAAATACTATAAAAATCATACATTAATAATATAGAATAAATAAAACGTACTCAATTTACTGCAAAATAAATTTGATGATCGTGTCTTTTTCTTTCATTTTATATCAAACCATTTAAACGAGCCCTGTTTATTGATATTTAAAAAAATGACTCGCATCTATTGAAGAGACAATGGTCTCATCAATAGATGCGATTGTATAGAATATGCATTAATCACTAAAAGCATCCAACATTGTTTTACACTGAAATCCAGCCTCCTCTATAATATTCTTTTGCTCATTTTGAATCAATAAATTCATAGCTACTTTTGGCATCAAATAGATAAAATAGTTTTCAGAATCAGATAATGTACATAAAACATGGTTTTTAAACAGTAATTGTAAAGCTTTGATATGTCGATATGAGCCCAATAAATCAGACTTTTTCATCACGATTGTTTTATAACCACGAGTCATATCGATATTATTAAAACAATAAGGCGTGTTCGCCTTAGCTAGATCAACGGAGCAAAACGCTTCACAATATGCTTTAAAATCATTTTTTAGTTGAATATGAATGACGTGTTTTTTAAAAGACGGATGTTTTTCTTTCGAGGGTAATTGCATATAATCTAATTGATTCGTGCTATCAAAAATAGAAAACAGTTGATCCTGATTATCAGATAAAAATAATTGCGTTTCTGTTTCTTTTGTTGTACATAAAACATGTTCACAAAGATTTAAATTTTCTAGAGAATGAATACCTTTTAATTTTTCATGAAGTGAACAGCTTAACCAATCAATATCATATTTTTTAATATATTCAGCTACTTTTTCTAGAAATTTTTGAAATTTTTCATGACTGTCATGTATTTTTGGAATTAAATAAATATTATATTGATCAAAATATGATAACAGACACATGGTATGATCTTTAAAATACGTTTTACAGGTTGTTATTTGTTGCTCTGATTCAAAACGAAGAGATGATTTCTTTAGCACTAATTGATACCCATTATTCACATCTATGTCATTACCAGCATACAACTTGAACGAATCACTGAAATAGATAGGACACATTGACTGTAAAAAAGGCTTAAAATTACTGCTCATCTTCATCCAATCTAAAGTATTTTCAAACAAAGAAGAATGTGATGATTTGATCGTATTTCTTTTTTCTACAGTCTTTAGTGTAGATAAAAAATCAATCAATAATACATCTCGTATATCCAGTGGTACGACTTCTTCATCTTTCGTTTTTTCTGGAATAAAACTTGATAAGCTTAAATATTGTTTTTTCCAATCATTCTCTAATAAGTTTTTTTTATTCAAAAGAGCTTGTATGTCCATAGAATTCCGGCCGGATAGTTCACGATCAAGTCTTTCTATATGCTGAGTATTTTCTTCCATTGTCGCTCGAAAATATTCGCTTTTCTGACGTGCTTTAAAATAAACACCTGTTTCTATTAAATTATTTCTAGCTAATCCACTACATAGAATATGATAATAATTGACTGAAATATACTTTAAAATCATTTTACCGTTTAAGATTCGCATCATACACACTGTGTTTTTATTCAAACATATGTTTGAAGATATTTCTGAATATTCCTGATGATCTACGTCATGCATTTTTATATCAGTATTATTCTGTTTATATAAACTTTCATCTTCTAACCATGTTTTAAAGTGTTCTCTAAAATAAGTAAATTGAATATGTATTTTTTTTCTTTGCTTTTTAATTGTTTGACCAATCGGTATATATATATCAGCAGTATTCACAAAAAATGCATCATGCTTTGTCATCGTGTTTGGCACGAAACAATACCATCTCATGTTATTTTCTTCTACAATTATTTCCGTTTCATGCGTATCACTGTCAATATAATAGACATCATTGAATCCTGAATATAGCGTATCCTCTCGCGTCAGATCATCTTCAAGTATTTTGTCACGCTGCCTCAAAAGGATATCACGATACTTTTGATTTTTTTGATAATCCTTATAAAAAAGAATAGGATGAGTATATTTTTGATAATACAAAGGCGTCCAAGTACTGTGTACTTTAAAACTAAAAAAACACAATAAACTTAATACAATAAAAAGCAGATTTTTTTTATTAACCAAATAAATCAAAATGTTACCTCATTTAAATACAATTACAATATACATCATAATTGGGCATATCATGTAATACCTAGAAAAAAACAATTATACTGAAACTCTTACAAAAAATAAATGTCTAATTGCTAGGATCTATATCAATAATCAATACAAAAATCATTATTTATCATCATAAAAAAAGAGGTACTAACATGCGCACACAAAGACCATCTACATCTCGTAACGCACCTTATCCAATCCCATTAAATTGTCCAGAAACTATCAGACAACATAGAGCTAGAGAAAATGCTCGCAGTTTAGATAATCCTTATATGAGATCTCAGATCTTTTCTCTTTCTCGTGAAAAAGCTGACAAACAATTGCAATGTAAAATAATGGAATATGAAGCTACAGTTTTTATACATCAAGAGGATGATCATCCTTTATATCATGCAATCATGGCGCAACAAAGTGATACTGTTCGTGAAAAAATATGTCATGTTAGTCGTCAAATGTTTCATTCTCAAATACAAACAAATCAAGATCAAATAACACAAAATAATTATGGACTCATCATGTTTAATTTGATGAAACAGGTAAAACAGATCAAAAATTATTTAGTTGTGATAGATGATTTTTCAACACTAACCATAGAACAAAAAATAGGTTTTTTTAAGCTTAAGGCTATGCAAACAAGCAAAGCAAGACGAGGTCTACCAGCATGGCATTTTTCCATTATTCTATTAAATTCAGAATCTCAAAATAATCATGCTTTATTTGTATCCGAAGAAAAAAAATTTGATCTACCGAAAGACTTCAACTTAATGCAAATAAGCCCAACGCCAATATTAGCGTCAACCAACACCACAATAGATTCTATTCAAAATCTTAGTGACAATTATACAACTATTCCAAATACAAGTATCAATCAAAAAACGTGGCCATTTTATATGCAATTAAATGGTTGCGTTGAATTTTATGATCGCAGCTTGCCAAATACACATTATTTAAGTAATACCTTTGCAACTCCTTTTATACTCAATGATATTCAATGGAGTAGTGTCGAAGCCTATTTTCAATGTCAAAAATTATCATATTGTGGCTTATCGACTCATGACTATCAAGCATGCCTTATTAACATCAATCAGGCTACCACAGGCGGCCAGGCTAAAGAAACAGCTTATAAAATCTTTGATGAAAACCCATATGATAAAAAAAAATGGCAGAAAAATAGCCTATCTACGCTATACTTAGGGATTCAAGCTAAATTTAATCAAAATTACAACTTAAAAGAAAAATTAATGGAGACTTACCCTTGTATTTTAGTCGAAAAAACAGATCATGATCGATTTTATGGTTCTGGCAAAATCACTGTAGATGATAACAATCAACTCATCTATAACGGAAAGAATGCAACTGGCATTTTATTGATGATTTATCGTAAGACTTTAATCTGCAATGGTACATAAAAATGGCATTCAAATAAAAAAACACAAGATGAACAGCCTCAATGAGTGCTATTGAATATGATGAATTAGAGACTATAGCGATTTTTTTTGTTATAATACGCTTCATTATTCTGCATGAATAGAAATCAATCATTGATTTAAAAACAAGAACGCTTTAACTGAACTAATGACTAAAAATATTGTCTTTGAAAAAAAAATTACTGATGAGCATCAAGGTCTTAGGGTTGACTTAGTAGCAAAAAAACTATTAACTCAATACTCAAGATCACTGATACAACGTTGGATTAAAGCAGAAGCATTAACCGTGAACGGTTTACCGGTTAAATCAAAAAACAAAGTCATAATCGGTGATCACTTTATGCTGAATGTGCATCATCAAGCTGACACTGAACTACAACCTGAAGCTCTTTCAATTCCCATTATCTTTGAAGATGAGCATATCTTAATTATCAATAAACCAACAGGCTTAGTAGTCCATCCAGCTGCAGGCAATACTTCCGGTACTTTAGTAAATGGCTTATTAGCCCATCATTCTGATCTAATCAACTTACCTAGAGCTGGTTTAGTTCATCGTTTAGATAAAAATACTAGCGGTTTATTAGTGGTTGCAAAAACTTTAATAGCGCATCAAAAATTAATTTTGCAAATGAAAGAAAGAACAATTAAACGGCAATACACAGCCATCATTTGCGGCACATTATTGAATAATGGCACAATCAATGCCCCGATTGGCCGACATCCTTATCATCGAACTAAAATGGCAGTCACTACAAACGGTAAACAAGCTATTACGCATTATGTCGTTAAAGAAAATTTTAAACACTATACATTATTAACCGTTTATTTAGAGACAGGCAGAACACATCAAATTAGAGTACATTTTCAACATCAAGGTTTCCCTTTATTAGGAGATCCTACTTATGGTGGTATGCATGCAAAAAAAAACCTGCATTCCAATGAATCTGATATAGCAACTGCTACAATATCTCAATTTACAAGACAAGCATTACATGCCGAATCTTTATCCATTGAACATCCTATCAATGGAAAAAAAATGACTTGGAACACTTCTTTGCCTGATGATTTATCGACATTAATTCATTTTTTACAAGATAATCAATCGATGAAAACAGCTTGTTTTATTTAAAAACAAACCATCATCATAATAAAACAGATGTAGAGACATTCTTTTTTTGTTATATTAGACAAATGACATATGTTTCATAGCGCCATTAACATAACTGACACGCATTTATTATCATGTTACTGTTCAATAACATCAAAATATAATGCACCTATCAATAACACATAGATTTTTTTTATTATATTTTTGTTTGATAAATCGGTAATAGCAAAACTAATGGATAACCAAAGATACAGGTCATTAAAAATATAAATTATGCCAGATAAAATTACTCATGCATTTTCAGACTGTATTGAAGCACTCATGCAGTCTGCTGAACAGCTCCCATCTTTGATGATTGAGTCTGCAGAGTTAATCTCTAATGTGTTAATTAATGAAGGCAAAATATTAACTTGTGGGACAGGCATTAGCGCTAGTGATGCTCAAAATTTTGCATCGCAATTAATTCATAGACAAGCAATAGAACGTCCTGCATTACCAGCAATAGCACTTTCATCCAATATTTCCATGATTACAAACATGTCACAAGCAGGCTGTTTTAATAGCTTATTCTCAAACCAAATTAAAGCTTTAGGTAATGCTCGAGATTTATTATTACTCATTCATAGTCATGATACAATATCCAGTTTAATACCGGCAATTCAAGCTGCGCATATGCGAGAAATGATGGTTATTTTATTACATGGTGAAGGAAATGATAGTATACAATTATCGCAATTATTACATCCAGATGATCTAAATGTGAAAGTACCTTCTACACATACCAATAGAATACAAGAAATACATCGATTTATTCTAAATAATATATGTGATTTAATTGATCACAATTTATTTGGATTACAAAGGTAGCTTATGTCACATATCAAATTATATCTCATTGTGAGTCTTATCACTTTATTAACAGGTTGTACTGCTTCAGACTCTTTTCAAAAAAATAAGATACAACATTATGTTTCATTTGATAAAAATGTAAAAGATTGGTCTTTAGAAAGTTTAGCTAAAAGTCATTTAAACAAAAAAAGTGCAGCATTACGTTATAGTCATATTACGCCTATTATTTTTAATCATGAAGTATTACTCGTAGGCCAAGTTCCTTCTGAAAAAGATAAAAAAGATGCATTAAAAGTGATCCAATTCTTACCAAAAATTACAACCACTCATAATGAACTCACGGTAAAAAATAATGTACCTTTTTCAGATAGAATACATGATAACTATATTACCTCTAAAATTAGAGCAAAATTAATGCTATCAAATCATTTACCCATTAGAAATATGAAAATAATCACCTCGGATAACATTGTGTATATAATCGGAGCATTATCTTCAGAATCTTATAAAATTGTGCTCAAAATTATTCGAAAAATCCATATTGATGGAAAAATCATTTCATTTATTAACATATTAGATAAAGCAAAATAGTCAATTTATTTTTTAATCAAAGGCTTTGCATACCTCTATTTTTTTTGACCCACTTGCACTGTAATCATTTCTTTTTGATACGTAGTCTGTCGAATAATCATCATATTAAGCAAACGACCTGGCTTTGTCATTGTAATATAATTAATCAGTTCATCAACATCATCTGCAGTCTGTTCATCAATCTGGAGAATCATATCCCCTTGACGAATACCAGCATGATCTGCTGGACTATCAGGTACGATTAAATCAACTAAAACGCCTCGATTATCTTGTAAATGATATTGCTTCGTCAAGGCAAGATTAATCCGTTTAGCCTCCACACCAATCCAACCTCGTCTCACATGACCATATTGAATTAATTGAGAGGTTACAAATTGAGCAATATAGGCAGGAATAGCAAAACCTAAACCTTGATTCCCTGAATCATTAGAAAATAAAGCAGAGGTGATACCAATAAGATGACCTGATGTATTAATCAAAGCACCACCGGAATTACCAGGATGAATAGCAGCATCTGTTTGAATGAATTGATCATACTGATGAAGATATAAATTACGCTTGATTGCACTGACAATCCCCATAGAAACAGATTGATTTAATCCAAATGGATTACCAATGGCTAATACAACATCACCTATTCTGATTCTTTTTTGTTGCTTAATCCAAGAGATGGCTTGTAAGTTCATTAAATCAATTTTTAGCATGGCTAAATCTGTTGCTGCATCCTGCCCTTTTAGTATTGCCTTGACTTGTCGACCATCTTCCAATAAGACATGAATAGAATCAGCTTTTTTAACAACATGTAAATTCGTTAATATCCATCCTTTTTCATCCACAATAACACCAGAGCCAATACTTTTATATTGTATCGATTTGTTTTCTTTTATCTGATCATCTTGGCTGCTTGAAATAGGTTCAAACAAATGCACAATAGAAGGAGCTGTTTGCATGATTGCATTATGATAGCTGACAGGTACGATAGCAGGATTATTAATGGTTTCAAATAAGAGATCAACCCAGCCAATAGAATGGCCAATTAATCTAGGATATTGCTGCAATAATATAAGCGCAAAAAATAATCCAATTAATAAATAGCCAATATATTGCGTTATCTTACTAAAATAGTATTTCATCTCTTTTCATCCTGAATCATTATCAAATGCTGTATTATTGATTATAAAAACACTGAGCAGCTGGCATTGTCATGTTCAATTCAATATATTGTCATTGTTGCATTGAAAGACAACTGGATACAGAATCACGAATTAATAAACGTGCAATAAAAGATAATGTTTTTGGATGTTTTAATTGTGTATACCCTTTTCGTTTGACTTCAGTTAAAGCTAAACAAACAGCTGATTCAATCATATCTTCTATTGGATAACGCAATGCTGTCAAAGCTGGTGTTAAATATTTTGCAACACCTGTATCTTCACACGCAATTAAAGCAATATCTTGTGGTATTTTTTTTCCTCTATTCTTTAAAGCATCCATCACACCTGCTGCCATAATATCATTATGAACAATCATAGCTGTAATATGAGGATCTTTTTCAAGCAAGATATTAGCGGCTGCATAACCACCTTGAAAAGAAGGCATATCATACTGAATCCAATTGGATGACTCTAATAAACAACGCTGTTTCATAGCACTCATATAGCCTATTTTTCTCAATTGACTGATATCTGGTATGATGCTTGATCCAATAAATCCTATTTTTTGATGATGTAATTCTGTTAAATAATAGGTTGCACGATAACCTAAATCTAATTCATCGACATAAATAGAATGTTTTGACAGTGTATCAATTTGCCGACCTAATACAATGACTAATTTAGATTGAATACAAGACAAAACGTCTTGATTACTCAGATGATACGGTATGATGATAAAAGTATCACATTCATATTGTAATAATCGATCTAGTAATACTTTCTCTTTTTTAGGTTGCAAATCATCATTCACTTCTAATAATAATCGCTTATTAGATTCGTGCAACATAGCATTAATAGTACTTAAGACACGCCCCAATGAATAACTAGATTGTTCTGTCACAAATAAACCGATCATATTTGTATATTGTCGAACTAAAGCTTGCGCATAAGTATTAGGATGATAATTTAATGCTTTCATCGCTAATTGAACAGCTGTATATTTGTCTTTTGCAACAGGTGCCGATTGATTGATCACTCTCGATACTGTTGAAATTGAAACATTTGCGTATTGAGCAACATCCTTGATTGTTGGCATATGCGGTATGAGGCCATCCTATTTTAAATAAAGAGTCTTTCTTTTATTGTAATGATTTTTGAATAAAAAAAAATCCCTATCCTTGAAAGAATTCATATTATGATCAAAAAGATCAATTTACTGAACCATAAAGCGCAACACAGCAAAGTATTTCTAGCTTTTTCATCATTTCATGATCTTGTCAATAGTTTAACACTTTTGGATATTTTTCATTCAATGCTTTTTGCAGTCGCTAACATTTTAAAATCTGCTATATTCAAAATATACTATTTTTTAGCAGATACTGACACACAAATTCACTTGGATATTCCTGTTAATCTCATATTAAAAAGCAAAAAACATCGTAAAATAAAAGGTTATGCTAATGCTACATAAGAAAAATCTTATATTTTTCATAGCATTATGAATAAATACTTTTGTGATACAATTCTGGATTAATTTACAGTTACTTGGTATACTATTTTTCTATCTACAACCTGTAACTTTATTTTTTAAATACAAGGGGTGATATATGCATCATTATCTAAAAATCTTCTTAATGACCTTTTTCTATTTATACTCTATACTCTCGTATTCACAAGATTTATGTGATTTTTGCGAAAAGCAATATAGGCTATCGACACAAACTGAATATTACAAACCATTGCTAAAAAACCTCCTCGATGAGAATTATAAACGACATAAAAAAAATAACCGTACTTATTTAATATACCCTTGTCATGAGACAACCTTTAGAAATAGAGTGTTCGTAGAGTATACTACTATAAAAGTAAACTATTATATCTGTTCACTTTGTTCATTATTATACTTGTTTAACAAAAAAATCTATTTAGTATCTCTATCTAAAGAAAAACTCACAATGCTCATGAAGAGTACACCTATACAATGTCATGAAAAAATAAAAGAGATACAACAACAATATAACATAGATGAGTGCATACAAAGCGAATCATAAAATAAGACTTTTTTAAAAACACTTTTGAGAAAAATGTATCGAACAAACTAAAATTTAGAAAAAACAGATAAAAACAGATAAAAACAGATAAAAACAGATAAAAACAGATAAAAACAGATAAAAACAGATAAAAACAGATAAAAACAGATAAAAATATCTTATGACGTCATTTTTTTTGAAGTAAAAAGAAACATTATTTGCAATGCAAACTATTACTGAAAAAAACAAATAGACAAACAACAGAAAACAATATAAAAAAGCATACTATTTTATATTGTTTGTTTTGAATCTACTTTGAAGATACTGATAGTTTAAAATAAAAAAATGGATTTTATAAGTGTCGATAAGGGCTTTATATTTTATGAATGCTTTGAAATTGACCGTCATCAGTATAATGAATTTCAAACGTGCCACCAATGCCATCATGTGTTACATACTTTAATAAAACATCAAATGGAATACTCATTGATTGCCCTTCTTCTGTTTTGACACGAACTGAATTTTTTTTTCCTTTGTAATACTCTAAAACTTGCTCTGATGTGAGATATGCTTTAAAAATTGATTTTTTTTTCATGAGCTCAGTACTCCTATAAAAATATTTGCATCAAGATCAGTTTAATATACTATACACTACGTGATTCTATATTAATCATAGAATTCTATAATCAACTTTTCCAGTTTAAATGCATTTTGATGACTCGTTACAGGAATATATTCATGTCCACGATAGAACCTGAAAACGATTTCATGTTAGATCAACATCATATTTGGCACCCTTATGCTCCTTTAAATGGTCAATACACAAGCTATCATGTAACATCAACGCAAGGCGTTCACTTGCATTTAAACAATGGTCAAGTTTTAATTGACGGCATGGCGTCCTGGTGGTGTGCCATTCATGGATATAATCACCCGCGACTCAATCAAGCCATTACGCAACAAATAAAAACATTATCTCATGTCATGTTTGGTGGATTAACCCATACACCTGCAATTGAACTAGCAAAAAAATTAATCCATTTAACCCCTGAAGGATTAAATCAAGTGTTTTTTGCAGACTCAGGTTCCGTTGCAATTGAAGTTGCTATTAAAATGGCAGTGCAATACTGGCAAGCTAAACAACAACCTAATCGAACGAAATTACTGACAATTCGAAAAGGATATCATGGCGATACTTTTGGCGCGATGTCCGTCTGCGATCCTGAGACTGGGATGCATCATCAGTTCAATGATTTACTCATGAAAAACATACATGTAGATGGTCCAACTTCAGGTTTTGATGCAACAGATGTGGCTCATGAATTACGTCCATTAGAGCAAGCATTACATCATCATGCTGATGAATTAATGGGTATTATTTTAGAGCCTATTGTACAAGGTGCAGGTGGTATGAATTTTTATTCGCCACATTATTTAAAAGGTGCGCATGAACTCGCAAAATCAGCAGGTATTTTATTTATTGCTGATGAAATAGCAACTGGATTTGGTCGAACTGGAAAACTATTTGCCTGTGAACATGCAAAGATTACGCCGGATATTTTATGTCTAGGTAAAGCATTAACCGGTGGATATATGACGTTAGCTGCCACTTTATGCACACAAAATATTAGTCATACTATTTCAGAAAAAGGAGCCTTAATGCATGGCCCTACCTTCATGGGCAATCCTCTAGCATGTCGTGTTGCATCAGATAGTATTGACCTTTTACTTGAAAGTCATTGGGAACAAAACATACGCAATATCGAAGCGCGTATGTTAAAAAAATTAACAATGTGTCAAAACAAGCCTTATGTTCGATCTGTTCGCATTTTAGGTGCTATCGGAGTCGTTGAATTAACACGCCCAGTCAATATGAATACAATACAACCCTATTTTGTCTCTAAAAATGTTTGGATTCGTCCTTTTGGGTGTTTAATTTACTTAATGCCTCCTTATACAATTGAAATGAAAGCACTCGACATACTTTGCAGTGCAGTATATGATGCTGTTAATGAAATAGAGCGCCTGCTTCTTTGAAAACGTTTTCATTTTCAAACAGTATGCTAATATAGGACCATCAAATGATTTGTCAAAGCATCAAAAATGAATCGCTCTATTCATAATAACCTCTCATGAACTATCAGTTGAGCCATGTTTTGAATACAATCTCAATGAATTCAAAGATCAGATCGTTATAAATGGATGATAAAATATGAAATTAAACTCTGGGCCTTCTATTTTATTATTTGCTATTTTAGGCTTGCTCACTGGTTTCTCAAATCAACCCATATTAATCAGTGGAATCGACACGATTGTCGATCTATTCATTCGGCTATTTAAGCTATTAAGTACGCCTATTATTTTCATTGCTATTTTATCAACAATATCTGGCATGGGTAGTGCAAAAAATGCGAAATATAATTTAATTGTTTTATTAAAATACACTTTACTCACGACACTCGTTGCCGCTGCTATAGGGCTTTGCTTGTTGCTTATCATTGACCCCAATCAATACATAGCACAACAAACTATCCCTAATTTTGCTGCAGAAAAACAAGGCTATTTTTCGTATCTTGCAACAATTATCCCGGATAACTGCATTCGCCCTTTTTTGGAAGCAAACCCTATTAGTTTATTATTACTGGCTGTATTCATCGGAGCTGGTATTTTAATGTTACCTGAAAAACAAAAAAATCAATCCCATCAAACATTAAAAATACTCTTTAATTTAATTATGAATTTAGCTAATGTATTATTAAAATGGATCCCTTTAGCTGTATTTGCTTTTTTTGCACAATTTGCTCACCAACTCCCTGAACCTGAACAATTATATGGATTATCTCTCTATTTACTGTGTATTGTTGCAGCTAACTTAATACAAGCGATCCTTATTTTACCTGGTTTATTGGCATTAAAAGGGATTTCTGTATGTAAAGTATTGAAAGCTGTTAAACCAGCTTTAATCTTAGCTTTTATTTCCAAATCATCGAGTCTTGCCTTACCTGCAACGATTCAACATATGGAAAAAAATCTACACATTAAAACACAATTTAGTCGGTTTATTTTACCTTTATGTATTTCTGTTAACATGAATGCATGCGCAGCTTTTATCTTAATTACTACGCTTTTTGTTGCAATGGCAAATGGGGTTACTTTTTCAGGGTTTGAATTAATTGGTTTTATTTTTCTATCCACATTAGCTGCCATGGGTAACGCGGGTATTCCTATGGGATGCTTTATGTTAACAACAGCTCTTTTATCAAATATGAATATCCCAGTAACGTTAATGGGTATTATTTTACCTTTTTATGCCATTATTGATATGCTGGAAAGCTCGATTAATGTATGGTCTGATGTTTGCGTGACGACTATTATCGCAAAAGAAAATAATGGCATCATATCAGATGAAAGTCATCAGAATATCAATTAAATATTGACCCAATGAGCCGTATAATATGTCAACCCATCTTGCCATTATCATGGATAATATTCGAACAATTCATGTCGAAAAAGATTCTTCATTACGTCTTTTGCTAGCAGCTCAAAACAAAAAATGGCACATTTACTATATGGAGCCTAGTGATATATTTTATGACAATGGCTTAGTCATGGGACGAATAACACCCATTCAAGTTACACTGAATGCGCAAAATTGGTATCATTTGTCTTCTCCAATCATTCAGCCTATTCAATCATTAGACGTGATTTTAATGCGTCAAGAGCCACCTTGTCATTCAGAGTATATTTATACTACTTATTTATTAGAATTAGCCGAAAAAGCGGGTGTCTTCGTTTTTAATAAACCAAGTAGTTTACGAAATTTTAATGAAAAATTTTTTATCACAGCTTTTCCAAAATGCATTCCAGCAACATTAATCACACGAAGAATAGAACAATTGAATGCTTTTATTGATCAAGAAAAAAAGGTGGTCTTAAAACCACTTGATGGCATGGGAGGACGATCTATCTTTCGCGTCACGCACGATGATTTGAATCGATCGGTTATCTTAGAACAAATCACTCAATATGGAACACAAACGATTATGGCTCAACGTTTTATTCCAGAAATACAAGCTGGAGATAAACGCGTTCTGATGATTAACGGGCAAGCTTTACCATACGCTTTAGTTAGAAAACCGAAAGCAAATGATTTTAGAGGTAATTTAGCAGCCGGCAGCAGTCACTCAGGGCAACCGTTATCTCAAAAAGATCAATGGATAGCAAAACAAGTAGGGCCTACACTTAAAAAACAAGGATTATTATTTGTTGGTTTAGATATTATCGGTGATTATTTAACAGAAATCAATATCACAAGTCCAACCTGTATTGCAGAATTAGATCAAGCCTTTCATCTCGATATTGCAACATTAGTCCTAGATAAAATAGAACAAAGCATACAAAAAACATCTTCATCATAATATAAATATCTTGACACATAACACAACTCTCTCTATTCTATTTAATCAAGTTAATCAGACAGTCGCTGCAAATTTTTTGCAGAGGAAAGTCCGGGCTCCAAAGGGAAAAGCGCCAGGTAACGCCTGGGAAGCGAAAGCTTACGGAAAGTGCAACAGAAAATAAACCGCCTAATCATATTAGGTAAGGGTGAAAAGGTGTGGTAAGAGCACACCGCATGACTGGCAACAGGGCATGGCATTGCAAACCCCGCTTGGAGCAAGGCCAAATAGGAACTCATTGATGCGTCCCGTATCGAGTTCGGGTAGGCTGCTTGAGGGATTCGGTGACGATTCTCCTAGATGAATGACTGTCATATTTGTACGCAGATACACAGAACCCGGCTTATGATTAACTTGTATTGATAGCACAGATAGAGCCGATCCACCAATCGGCTCTATCTGTGCTATCAATATCTCAAATCAATAAAAATATTTTTTTATAAAAAACCGATATACAGATCGATTCTATACGATACTACATGACGAACTGATTGCAAGATTAAAAATTAGTTTGTATAAATTCTCACTAAGTTTTAAAATTGTATTTTATACGCTTTATACACTTGATAATACCGTACGCATTATCATGACAGAGAATTTAAAATATCTATTTATTGCTCTAAGGTGAATCATTGTGGAAAAAGTTCTTCCTTTAGAGCTTTGGCAGCGTTGTGTTAATATCTTAAAAGATGAAATACAACAACAACATTTTAATACTTGGTTGCGCCCATTAAAAGTATTAGCTGGCGAGGATACACTGTGTTTATTGGCCCCCAATCGCTTTGTCAGCGATTGGCTCAAAGAAAATTACTTAAAGCGCATAGAAGAAATTATTGAAGACTTATCGAACGGTGACGCGCCAGCTATTGTCTTAAGTTTCGCTTCAAAAAAACCAGCCTTCACAAAAATCAAAACCACTTCACAACAGCAAGATGCTAAATATGAAAATTTCACCTCAGAGAAAATAAATCCTCTCAGTTTTTCAAAAAAAACTGATTTTTTAACCATGAAAAAACAAGTATCAACCTTTATCACAAAATGCGAGATATCACCTAATAAACTCACAAATTTATCTAAAAAAAATGAACATGAATCACAAAAAACACTTGATTTAGACTTAGATTTCGATTTGTCTCCACCATCCACAACACGTTATACTCATTTATCGCAGATAACACCACCTTTTCAATCTTTACAAGAACAAAAGTCACTCAATCATTCGAAACAAATCACTACAACACCTTCAACCGTTTTATCACAACGGCTGAAACAACATAAATCAATGCAGCAAACAAAACAAGAAACACCTCTTTCAGCTTCTAATCATGATATTTCTTTAATAAAAAAAACAATCGCTATAAAAAAACACCCATCTCTTAATCAATTGTTTACATTTGATAATTTTGTTGAAGGTCCTTCTAATCAACTGGCTTTATCCGCTGCAAAAGAAATTTCACAAAAATCAAATAAAGCCTATAATCCTTTATTTTTATACGGAGGAGTCGGTTTAGGTAAAACACATTTAATGCATGCTTTAGGAAATCATTTATTAACATTAGAAAACAATAAAACAGTTGTCTATTTGAGTTCAGAACGATTTGTATCTGATATGATTAAAGCGTTACAATTAAATGCTATTAATGATTTTAAACGATACTATCGATCAGTTGATGCTTTATTAATTGATGATATTCAATTCTTTTCTAGAAAAGAAAGATCACAAGAAGAATTTTTTCATACTTTTAACTCTCTATTAGAAGAAGGGCGTCAAATTATTTTAACGTGTGATCGTTATCCTAAACAAATTTCAGGTATTGATGAACGATTAAAATCTCGCTTTGGATGGGGGTTAACAGTTGCCATCGAACCGCCTGAATTAGAAACACGCGTTGCTATTTTAATGAAAAAAGCAGAACAAGCAAAAATAGATCTCCCAACAGAAGCTGCATTTTTCTTAGCACAACGACTACGGTCTAATGTAAGAGAATTAGAAGGTGCTTTAAAACGTGTCATAGCAAGCGCACATTTTATTAGAGAACCTATTAGCGTTGCCTTAATTAGAGAAGCTTTAAAAGACCTTTTAGCATTACAAGATAAATTAGTGAGTATAGACAATATACAACGCGTTGTATCAGAGTTTTACAAAATTAAACCTGCAGATATTTTATCTAAAATTAGAGCAAGAAATATTTCATTCCCTAGGCAAATTTCTATGGCCTTAGCAAAACAGCTTACCACACATAGCTTGCCGGAAATTGGCGACGCACATGGAGGTCGAGATCATACTACAGTCATTCACGCTTGCAGAAAAATAAAAGAACTACTCATTGATGATAAAAATTTTATCAATGAATTTCACCAATTACTTAATATACTTACGACTTAGGCTTATTTTTTATGAAGTTTTCTATTAATAGAGATGCCTTATTAAAACCATTACATATGATATCTGGCATTGTTGAACGAAAACAAACAAGCAGCATATTATCTAATGTTTTATTAAAAATAGATGGATCCACTTTATTATTAACCGGTACAGATTCTGAAATAGAATTAATCGGCTCTATCAATATACTCGAAGTATTTCAACCAGGATCAACAACATTATCAGCGCGAAAATTATTTGAAATTTGTAAATCTTTACCTGAAAATAATGAAATTTTAATTACAGAAGAAAAAGATAGTGTTGTTTTAAGCTCAGGTAATGCTACTTTTAAATTATTGACAATAGCCCCTGAAAAATTTCCATCTATTGAAGATGAACCTGATTCTTTATATCTCACTATAGAGCAGCAAACATTAAAACGACTTATTGAAAGCACAAGCTTTTCCATGTCCAATCAAGATATTCGTTTATATTTAAATGCCATGTTATTCGAGATAACTTGTAACAAATTACAAACTGTCGCTATCGACGGGCATCGTATGGCTATCGCAAATACAGCTATTGATATTGCAGATCCGGATACTTTTTTTCAATTTATTATGCCTAGAAAAGGTGTCTTTGGTTTATCTAGACTGGTGACACAAAATAATAATAATCAGATCACCTTAACTTTGAACAAAAAACATATTCGCGCAAAAACTGATGATTTTATTTTTACATCTGCATTAATTGATTGTCGGTTTCCAGTGTATGATCGTGCTATTCCTAAGAATATTGATAAAATTGTTGTCATTGAAAAAGAAGCCTTTCGAAACGCACTCAATCGAGTGGCTATCTTATCTTATGAAAAAAATAAAAAAGTATTACTATTGATTGAAAAAGATAAAATCACCTTAACATCAAAAAATCCAGAAAATGAAAAAGCAACAGAAATATTACCAATACAATATGGCGGCCTTGAAATCAAAGTGAATTTTAATGTCCATTATTTATTAAATGTATTAAATGTCATTACAGGCCACTCTGTCAACTTAGAATTTGGCATGCCAGACAATGGCGTGATTATGAGAGATGATACAGATCAATCTGCTGTATATGTTATTATGCCAATCAATTTATAAATTTTGAATGCAACTCAATATTGATACAGTATGTCTATTCAAAAATTAAAAATTACACATGTTCGCAATCTAAAATCAATCATATTAGAACCCTCAGCTTCAATTAACTTATTTTCAGGTCACAATGGAAGTGGCAAAACAAGTTTATTAGAGGCCATTTATTTTTTAGGATTAACTCGTTCTTTTAGAACTAATAAAATGTTATCATTTATCAGTGAGTCACATCAAAATTGCTCAGTATATGGTAAAATAGTCCATAACTCTAACATTATGGACTTAGGCGTCAGTCGAACAATAAACAATAAACAAAAAATAAAAATTGAAGGTGTTACACGGCAATCTGTTGCTGAATTAGCACACTATTTACCAATTCAATTAATTCATCCAGATTCTTTTACTTGTTTACAAGCAGCGCCCTCCATACGAAGAAAAATATTAGACTGGGGTGTTTTTTATCATCATCCACAATTTGGTGTCATTTGGAAAATGATGTATCTTAGTCTTAAGCATCGAAATGCGTTATTAAGGAGCAAAAGGTATACACAAATCGAATTAGATACCTGGACAAAAACATTCTTAGAGTCTGCAACTCAAATTCATATTTTACGCATGCAATATATCGCACAATTAATACCAGAATTCAAACATATTATTTACTCGGAAACAAAGCTTCAATCAATTGATATAACCTATTATCCAGGGTGGAATGATATAACCGATTTACGTCATGTTTTAGCAAGCAATCAATCAAAGGATATGGCATTAGGCTATACAACAGCAGGCCCTCAAAGAGCTGATCTTAAAATAACTTATCAAGGCCGGTTGGCCTCAGATATCTTATCTAGAGGGCAACAAAAAATATTAGTCTGTGCTTTAAAAGTAGCTCAAGGTAAATTATTCGAAAAAACTCACAAGCAGCGCTGTGTATTTTTAGTAGATGATTTACCTGCTGAGCTAGATCCAGAACATTGCGAGCAATTCATCAATATGATTAATCCGCTATTCAGTCAATTCTGGCTTACAGCTATCAATACAGAACAATTACAGCCTTTTTTTTCAAAAAAAACAATAAAAATGTTTCACGTGGAACATGGCGCTATCAACAACTAAAAATACAACCAATTGATTTATATAATATATACTTCCTTCTGATTCATTTTAATCAGAAAACTGATCATCTGAATAAAATAGATAATATACTTGATAATCTGTTAATAGCGCCTTGAATCATACGATAAAGACAAGGATCCATCTTCATTTTTTAAAACAATATACTAAAAAATTATACAATCCACACATATTGTATAGCTGCTATCTATGTCATGAAAACGTTTTCAAGTCATAAAGATACTATATTAAGCTTATAAATAACATCAATGCCTATCGCATGAAGATAAGTTGATATCTTAAAAAGTATTCGCTTCACTATAATATGAAAACGTTTTCATATTATAATTTGCACTTATTGTAAATAATGAACGTTTTTATGATGCTGAACAATAAAATATACTGTATATCCTATTTTTGATTTTTTAAATTGAATTAATTGGATCATATTGTGTTAAAATTAGAGCTACAGAAATGATCTAGTTGTTTATTTATTAGGAGAAATCACATGTCGGAGAACAGTTATGATGCGTCAAATATTAAAGTATTAAAAGGTTTAGATGCTGTTCGAAAACGCCCTGGCATGTATATCGGCGATACAGATGATGGTTCTGGTTTACATCATATGGTATTTGAAGTCGTTGATAATGCCATTGATGAATCTTTAGCGGGATATTGCTCTACAATATCGATTATAATTCATGAAAATAATGCAATTACTGTGAAGGATAATGGGCGAGGCATTCCAGTAGACCTGCATGAAGAAGGTATTTCTGCAGCAGAAGTTATTATGACTGTACTACATGCAGGTGGTAAATTTGATAACAATTCTTATAAAGTATCAGGTGGCTTGCATGGTGTAGGCGTTTCTGTTGTCAATGCTTTATCCAAGCACTTAAAGCTCACTATCTATAGAAATGGAAATATTTATCAACAACATTATGACCATGGTGTTCCACGTGGAACATTAGATATTATTGGAAAAACAGAACAAACAGGGACTGAAATTTATTTTCTACCGTCTCCTGATACGTTTACACGCACTGATTTTCATTTTGATATTCTAGCCAAACGATTAAGAGAATTATCTTTTTTGAATTCAGGGGTGCATATTATCCTAACAGATGAAAAAAATAAACGCGAAGAATCGTATCAATATCAAGGCGGACTCAAAGCCTTTGTAGAGTATTTGAACAAAAATAAATCACCTGTTAATGAAGTATTTTATCTTACATCAGAGCACGAAGAAGGCGTTTTAGTAGAAATTGCAATGCAATGGAATGATGGTTTTCAAGAACATATTTTATGTTTTACAAACAATATTCATCAACGTGATGGCGGTACACATTTAGCTGGTTTTCGTTCTGCCTTAACACGAACATTGCATCATTATATTGAAAAAGAAGGTTTCTTAAAAAATAAAAAAATTGTAACCGCTGGTGATGATGCTCGAGAAGGTTTAACAGCTATTGTTTCAGTCAAAGTACCTGATCCTAAGTTTTCTTCTCAAACTAAAGACAAACTAGTATCTTCAGAAGTAAAAACAGCTGTCGAACAAGAAATGGGTTCTTTATTTTCAGAATATTTGATAGAAAACCCTCAAGAATCTAAAGTGATTGTAGGCAAAATGATAGATGCAGCTTGTGCTCGAGAAGCGGCTAGAAAAGCGCGAGAAATGACACGACGAAAAGGTGCTTTAGATATTGCAGGCTTACCTGGCAAATTGACTGATTGCCAAGAAAAAGATCCAGCATTATCAGAATTATACTTAGTGGAAGGAGACTCAGCAGGTGGGTCAGCTAAATCAGGTCGAGATCGTAAAACACAAGCGATTTTACCTTTAAAAGGAAAAATATTAAATGTAGAACGAGCACGTTTTGACAAAATGTTATCTTCTGTAGAAGTTGGCACATTAATTACAGCATTGGGTTGCGGCATAGGTCGTGAAGAATTTAATCTCGATAAAGTTCGATATCATCGTATTATTATTATGACTGATGCTGATGTTGATGGTGCTCATATTCGAACGCTACTATTAACTTTTTTCTTTAGACAACTGCCTGAATTAATTGAAGCTGGTTATATTTATATAGCACAACCTCCTTTATACAAAGTCAAATCAGGGAAGCAAGAGCAATATTTAAATAATGAAGCAGACTTAAAATCTTACTTAACTTCTATAGCCTTAGCAGATATTTCATTATACCCAGATGAAAATGCACCACCTATTACAGCAAAAGCTTTAGAAGAACTAGTGCAAGCTTATCAATTAGTAGAAAATATTATTCATCGTTTAGCTCATTATTATTCTGAAGAATTATTAAATGAATTAATATATTTAAATAAATTAGATATATCAGATTTAAATGATGAAAATAAAATGTCTACTTGGTGCCATGCATTAGAAAAACGTTTAGAGAATAAAACTTATTTAGGCCATTCTTTTCAAGTTTCGACACAAGAAAATAATTCACTATGGCTTCCTACGATTAAAATAATTATGAATGGAATAGAAAAAACATATACTTTTAATATAGACTTTTTTAAATCAAAAGACTACGACACTTTAACTAGTTTTGGCTCTAAAATAAACAATCAACTAGAAGATAATGCTTACATACAAAAAGAAGATGGAACACGTCGTACTATTGTAGAGTTTGGAGAAACTTTACGCTGGATTTTAAATGAAGCTTCAAAAAAACACTATATTCAACGATACAAAGGCTTAGGAGAAATGAATGCAATACAATTATGGGACACAACAATGAATCCCGAAGTGCGTTGCATGAGCCAAGTTAAATTAATAGATGCCATTTCTGCTGATCAAGCTTTCACTATGCTCATGGGTGATCAAGTAGAACCTAGGCGAGAATTTATTGAAGAGAATGCACTCAAAGTGAAAAACTTAGATATATAGTATATGATTCAATATAATGGTTTTTAAATAGAATATTAATACTAATTACAGGTCTTAATAATAAAGGCCTACCGTCTTTATCAATCGTTATATTATACATAATATGAGACCTTTGCAATAAGCAGTTCAATGAATAATTTATGTGTTTTTTTATTCAGACAATACATAAATTACTTCATTTTTTAAACTATTTTAATAAAAAAGATCATATCAGGAGTCTTTGTTGTCTTATTGCAAAGGTCTC
>VSKW01018809.1_pt1 | contig 31073 bp, 26 predicted proteins | sample 4798611 | NCBI WGS metagenome assembly VSKW01 (sample SAMN12179536, study PRJNA552185) | sponge metagenome | biome: deep-sea hydrothermal plumes; feature: spots directly above weak diffusing fluid; material: sea water; isolation source: sponge from the Crane site of a hydrothermal vent ...
TTGAGCAGTCAGGCAAGTAAAAGGAGGGACTGATAAACCAAGCGATTGAATAGTATGTAAAAAATGACCTTTACCACCGATTACGTGACGTTGAGTGGAGATATCGACTACTTGTCTCATATTTCGATCTATGTCTAATCTAAAGTGTTGCATGATGCTGACATTTGTGTCAGAAATTGTATCTACCATACAAACATCTCGACTCTTGCCATATAACCGTTGATTTATCTCACAAGTCTCATAATTTGTATGCTGTTCCACTAAAGGTTGAGGATTGAGCTCCTTATGATTCTTCTGACTTAAGTTTTCAAGTACAGGTTTAAAGTTTATATTCATATAATTATCCTCGTTTTTTAATATAAAACTCACTTCCTTTTTAATGAAAAATTATAGTTTTATATGACATAAGAGTTATATATAGATAAAAAGTTTCATTTTTTTATTTTTATATCTCAAATGTGAAATGCAATAGTCAGGTATTTTCTATGCCTTGCATTACTTCCTTAGACAGTCGACCCTGAAAAAAACAATGAATGTTATATAATTCAATTGATTATATCTTTATTTTTTGCATAACATGTCTCAGTTATTGGTTATTTCTGATATAAAACCTGGAGAAAAAATGAAATATGCCTAGTAAGCAAATAGGAATGCTGCATTGAATCGATTTAAAATTGAACTTAAAGGTCGTTTTTAACAAACATCAAGATTACACAAAATATATGATCGTCTCGGCTCTTTCACAAAACAGGAAAGAGTCTATTTATCATTAAGGTTTTTTTAGTTGACCATAATTCATCCCAATGAATTGATTATCATATAATAATTGACATATATGCTCATATTATATTGAAAAAATTAATCATGTTCTCATGATAGCCAAGAGTACTATTGAAATATCTGATGAATTATTTTATTTTGACTTGCTCTTTACAATAAAAAAGCTAGAATATATCTTTTATATCACTTATTTTGTAGGAATTTTCAATTGTTAAAGCGATCATTCAAGATCATCATATGATATGAATGAGCTTACATATTGATTGATAATATTGAGATTATAGACATGTCTACCCATCAAAAAAATCAAGAAAAAGCATTGGTTATTTATTCAGGTGGGATGGATTCTTTTACCTTATTACAAGAAGTAATGCAAACTCATCATACATCGGCTATTTCTTTTGATTACGGACAACGTCATCGACAACAAGAATTAACTTGCGCTCAACACATCTGTAAAGAAGATAATATTCATCATCATATTGTTGACATACGTTCTATTGGTGCATTATTTAGCCAACAATCTGCTTTAATGAATACACAAATTGAACTGCCAAAAGGACCTTATCATGCAGACAATCTATCGACTGTTGTCCCTAATAGAAATATGGTTTTTCTATCCATCGCAATTGCTTACGCCTTATCAATCCACGCTCAATCTGTTTATTATGGTGCACATCAAGATGATCATGTTATGTATCCTGATTGTCGCCCTCAATTTATTGATGCAATGAACCATGCTGCACATTTATGTGATTGGAAAACAGTAGAAATTAAAACACCTTATCTTAAAAAATCCAAAGCTGATATTTTAAAAATAGGCTTAGACATAGGTTTAGATTATGCTAAAACTTGGACTTGTTACGATGAAGGCCAAAAAGCTTGCGGTCAATGTTCAGCCTGTACCGTTCGATTAAACGCTTTTGCTGTGAATAATATGATCGATCCTATTGCTTATATTTAATCTTTTAAAATCCTTAAATCACCTTGACTGAGCTATTTTTTTAGAATTATTCAACATGTATCAAATTAAAGAAACATTTTATACTTTGCAAGGAGAAGGCGCTCAAACAGGTCGACCAGCAGTATTTTGCCGATTTTCAGGCTGTAATTTATGGAGTGGATTAGAAAAACATCGCACAACAGCTATATGTCATTTTTGCGATACGGATTTCAGAGGAACAGATGGCAATGGTGGTGGGAAATTCGGAAATGCGTCGCAACTTGCTCAACATATTGCTTCTTTTTGGCCTAAATCAACACAGGAACAACCATTTGTTGTCTGTACAGGCGGAGAACCTTTATTACAATTAGATACGCCTTTAGTTAAAGCGTTACATCAATTAGATTTTTCTATTGCAGTAGAAACAAATGGTACGATTAAAGCACCAGAAGGATTAGACTGGATTACTGTAAGCCCAAAAAACACAGCACCTGTTGTGATCACACATTGCAATGAACTCAAACTCGTTTATCCTCAACTGAACGCAATGCCAGAAGATTTCTCTCATATTATAGCTACCTTTTATTACTTAACGCCAATGGCCCCTGTCTCAGATGTTTCACCTGATCAATTATACAAAAATACATTAACACAAACAGTGATCGACTATTGCTTAAAACATCCTAAATGGCGACTTAATTTACAAACTCATAAATTAATAGGTATTCGTTAAAAATATCATATTAGCAAATCCACCCTTGAAATGCATGGTATTCAAAGGATAGACGCGAATAGTCACCTTCTCCTGTTCAAAAAAAACATCAGATAGATTTTGATTAGTTCAAAACAAAATGACATAAAATACTTAAAAAATAGCCTAAAAGAATAGCCCAACTCCAACGCAAATGACCTAAAAAGGAATAACACCCTTTAGACACTCCCATTAAAGCAACACCGGCTGCCGAACCAATAGATAAAATACTGCCTCCGACACCGGCTGTTAACGTAATGAGTAACCATTGAAATAAATCCATATCTACATTCATATTCAAAATTGCAAACATAACTGGAATATTATCAATAACTGAAGAAATCAATCCGGAAATAATATTCGCCCAAGACATGCCAAGATTGCCATACATGGCATCAGAAAGCCATGATAAATACCCCAATGCAGCTAATCCACCAACAGAAAAAATAACACCTAAAAAGAAAAATAAAGTATCCCATTCTGCTAAAGCAATGGTTTTAAAAATATCCAAAGACTCTTGTTGATCGTTTTGTTTTTTAGACAATTGTAAAATATAAATTAAAAACATCAAAAATGAAAATCCTGTAATCATGCCGATAAATGGCGGCAAGTGTAAAAATTGCTCACATACAACAGCTAAAGAAATGGTGATAAAAAACAATAAAAGTGTTATTTTTCCACCTCGTTTAATGTGTATTTTTTCTATCACAGCGGCAGGTATTGCTTTTGGGATAGCCGTTGAAATAAAAATAGCTGGCACTATAAAATTCACTAAGGCTGGTACAAATAATTGAAAAAAATCAAAAAAACTTGCCTTCCCTGCTTGCCAAACCATGAGGGTGGTAATATCTCCAAAAGGACAAAAAGCACCTCCTGCATTCGCAGCAACCACAACATTAATCATAGCTAATACAATAAATTTCGGATGCTTGTTACCGATAGACATAATCACAGCACCTAATACTAAAGCAGTCGTCATATTATCAGCAATAGGGGAAGTTAAAAACGCTAAAGTACCTGTAATCCAAAATAATTGCCTTAATGTAAACTGTTTTTTAATCAACCAATATTTTAAAGCTTCAAATATATTACGTTCTGCTAATACATTAATATAGGTCATAGCAATCAATAAAAATAAAAAAATGGCGGCATATTCATTGAGCATATGTTCAATATATTGCTTAATAAAATGAGCATCTACATTTTTATTTTGAGCAATAATTGCAACTAAAATCCAAATTAATCCGGCAGCTAGTAAAGTTGGTTTTGATTTATTTAAATGTATTTTTTCTTCAGACATAACAGCCAAGTAAGCCAAAACAAAAATAATCAGAGACATTTTTGATAATGGATGATCAATTAAACTAAGTGTCTCTATTGAAACACCAGCTACTCCCATGACTGGCATTAAACTTAGTAAGATTAAAAAACCTATTCCTTGTTTCATTATCAATACCCACTGTAATCAATTAAAAAATATCATGTAATGATTGATCCGCTTACATGAAGATTTGAAGCAACAAAAAGCATTCAATAGCGCGCTTCATATAAAATAAAAACTATAGATACGAGATGGTACTCTCTAAAAAAAGAGATTTTATCATTAAAAAATCATAGGATCCAGATGAAATGAAAAAAAAACCCTTTTCTCATCATATCCTAATTATAAAGAAGTGAATAGATTAAACATGAAACATGTCATGAAAAAACACCTAGCCAAGTCACTCAAGTTTTTGTTGATAGCGGTTAAAGAGGACATAAAGTCGACTGTTGTCGATGTGTTTATATCAGGACAACGCAAAGAAGTGAATCTTGCCTTAAAGAAAAAACTCGCAAGATGAAGCGCAATTGAACTCCACATTGGCCATATGAAATCAGCAGGAAAACGATGAAAAAATATATTGAAAAGTAGGATTGGAGATGAAATAAATGCTATTTTATGCGGAGTTAGACATAATTTACGATGATTGCTTGCTTGCTTGCTTGCTTGCTTGCTTGCTTGCTTGCTTGCTTGCTTGCTTGCTTGCTTGCTTGCTTGCTTGCTTGCTTGCTTGATTGGATAGTATGGATTTTGTCGTGCCTGAATTTTTTCACCTCAAGACCTATCATTCAGTCGTTTAAATTATTTTTTCACAAAAATAAAATCAATTTTTTTGACAAAACAGTTTAAATAACATAGGCGCACTGTTATAGATGATGCCTCGATTTTTAAAACGGTGTACTTGACAATTCATCATATCACAGTAAAATGGACTGATCCGGTACGAAATGGGCATTAAGCCATGACGTATCTTTTGATCAAATGTGGCAATCGCATTCAAAATCATATCGATAGACTAAAATATAAAAAACTAGAATTAATGCTTTAGTAAGCGGTAATGTTATGAAAAAATCATATATTCTCATATTAATCCTTTTATTAAATTGTACCTACGTTCAGGCAGGACTGATAACAAACTGGTCTTCTGTAGCGCGATACCCTTCTCCTGTCTTCTACGAGAGTATACATGAATTTGAAAGATTATTGATGATTAATTTAAGGAAAAACCATTCACAATTCCATATATCATCTGCTTTCTATTGGATTAGCTCTTTGCTAGAGCGGGATTATATACAATTTCAGATAAAGACACAACTTGAAAACATTCACATTAAATATACAGAGGATAAAGATGAAAAGAGGCTCCAAGAATTTCAAAAAATATTAAACGAGCCTCAAAACGACATGAACAAGATTGATCCATATTTAGAACAAACCCCAAATTTCAGCGGGGCTAAGGTCTTATTAAATGTAATATATGAGCATTTTAATATCTTCTATCCAGAATTATCGCCTATTATATATGATCTACAGGCACAACTCCGAATAGAATTTGTAAACGAACCGCCTAATTTCTTTTATAAAGAAAAAGAAAATTAATATATCGTTTCAAGTGTTTTATGGTCATATTATATTGATTTTTATAACATATTTTTTTAGTATATCAGATAAATAATCAATTCTGAATAAATCAATTTGCTTGAAAAAACAATTTAAACGATTTAGTCATATGTTGGTCTGGAAAAATTCAAGCACGATAAAAGCCATGCGATCCAAGCAATCATCGTAAATTATCTCCAGATCCGCATAAAATATGACTTCATCTCTCCAATCCTACCTTTTAACCTATGCCTTCGTCGTTTTTCTGCTGCTTTCATATGACTCATGTGTGATTCAATTGCACTGCGTCTTGCGAATTTTTGCTTTAAAACAGCATTCATGTCTTTGAATAGTCCTGATATAAACATATCACAACAGTCTATTTTATGTCTTTTGTACTCTCTCATTGCTTTTTTAGACACATACTGGAAACTTTTCTCCAGAAGAACAGGATGTTTTTTCTCAACTTACCGCATCTGCTGAATGATAGATTTTAACTGTTTCTTCAAATATTGCTCAACAAATCATTTCATGAGCGAGAGCAAGCAGATTACTCCATTTATTTTGAAATAAATTTTTTTTCGTGTCTGCGTGTCTTTTTATTTCATTTTTTCTCAGATTTCATATCATAAAAAACCAATAACAGAAGAAAATTACATCACAAATAAAATTATAAAACATTGAATTATATGGTATTTATTTTTTTTAAGATCAACTGGAGTTATATTCTGACTATTGTTTTATATTTATTCACATAAACAAAGAACATAAAGCAATGACATTGAATACATTAACAGTTAATGAATAACATCAAACTTGTGAGATAAATTAAGATAATATATAAAAAATAATTTAAAAATGGTGACAGTTTATGCATTATTATGATATTAAAAATTTTAAAAAAATAAAAATAAATAAATTAAAAACAACAAGTTACTTTTATAGTCTTGTTTTTTGATTGCCTAAAAACATATCGACATGAGCAATCTATGCTTGGATCCAGCATAGATTGTTGAAAGCTTGTTTTTGATTACGCTGATGACTACATTATAAACGATAATCTATTATACTACGGCTCAGAATGCGATCTTAATCTGAAAATTATACAATATTGCTTATTATTCTGAAAAACATTAGACAACCTTTCCTTTTTAATAAGAGAAAATGACAATCTATTCGATATAAATCATCACTTTAAAGCTTTCATTTCACTGATCATCTTCAATATTCATACTTCAATCTAGCCAATAAAATGCCTTGATTGATCAATATTTTTTGCAAAATGAATCGTCTGTTTTTGTATTCAAGCATTTTGGAGTCATAGCTTTCATGCTAATACTTTAACTTGATCTCGATCATGCACTCAGAATTATATCCTTTATCTGAACTCGTCAGCGTTTTTGATTTTTAGCTTCAGATGATATGCCATGACTGCCCTCATTTCATACAACTGTATGCTAAAAAATCGATTGAATGGTACTATTCAGCATAAAATAATTCAAATATCTTCATATTTATCAATAAAATATATAATATTTTTTTAAAATACAAAAATAATAAAACTTATTCATATTAATTGGTGTCTTATTCATAATAGACATTACGTTAAAAAATAGAACTTACTGATATCACAAAAGCTACTAAGCCGCACTTGTATTATTTCAACTAATGAGCAAATAGGAGTTAAAATGGATAATATATTAAAAAATCATACGACATCACTTATAGAGACTCACAGCAGAGAGAGAAGTTTTGATTTTGCAATCACTAAGAAAAAAGACAGTAAAAAAAAATATTTGTTCAATCCATCATTTTTTTTCAATACCAAACAATGTATGCCTAAACAAACATTACAAACAATTGATGAAAATTGTGTTTTAGAGTCATCTGCTGAACCGATTAAAGCACCTACAGCAATACAATTCGGACAATTCACTCAATTATCGAAAACAGAGATTAATCTACAACTTGTTCTAAATAATCAACAAAAGACATTAACTCAACGCTTCATTCTAGAATACATTCAAGATATTGTAGATTCAATGATAAAATCTAATGCTAAACAGATGACGCAGACAACACTATTTGACGCAACAAATCATGTTGATAAGAAATTACTTAAAAAATTAAACAGATATATGACAATAACGGCAGCCGATGACAGCATAAATGGTATATCTTCATTGATTTTTTTTGCAACCATTAAACCACTTTTTAAAGGATTTTATGATGATTTTGTCATAAAAACAAGTAACTTCATTAGTCATAATTCTTTATTAGCTAGTCAGCAGGAGGAGGATTCAGTCGAACTTAAAGCTACACAGTCGGTGTTTAAATCAGAAACCACAATACTCTCACGATTAAAACACGAGAATATCGTTAAGTTACTAGGGTATCATATAGCAGAAACATATCAAAATCCTTGCAGTTATTTTTTAATTTTAAAAAGATATCAAATAGATGCCTTTGAACTTTTTTATCGGCAAGAAATCGAAATTCAAAAAAAAAGCCAAACAATTTTTTTATTATTTTATCAAATATTAGCAGCTCTTGAGTATTTACAAGATGAACGTATTATTCATGGGGATTTGAAATTAGAAAATTTTTTTGGGAATCAAGACTACACAAGCTGGTGTTTAGGTGATTTTGGGTGTGCTGTATGTTTAACTAAAAAAACTTATAGACAGGCTCCGATTTTCACGGGCTCACGAGGGTATCAGGCGCCAGAAATATATCAAGATCAAAACTTAACTCAAACTAGTGATTTGTATTCTTGGGGCCAATCTATACTAGCTGTATATAGCACCAATGAATATGGCACCAATGATATCATTACTGCTTTCCATCACAAATATGACGCCCACATGAGACTTGATGGTGAACTTGATTTTTTTACTCAAAATAGATATATGTGGAAACTATACTTAAGGCTTACCAGTGCGTTAGAAATATCCCAATTTAGTAGTCCTTACTTAATAACTCAGTATTTTAAAAAACAACCAATCAACATGGCAAAACACTTATGGTTCAAATGTCATCCTGCATTATTTCCTCATAATAATTCAGAGAAAAATATTCAAGCTGCGAATGATGCTATGCATATTATGCTCCTGCCAATGATACTGACAACAGCTCAGCATGACCCTTTGCAACGCGGAAACATTAATATGTTTAGAGAATATATGAAACAGTTACAGCAACAATATCTTCTCACTTGTTAAAGTATCGTAAAATCTACTGTCATGATGATATAAAAAATGATTTTTAATACAGGTAGCAAGTGTATCATTTCAGATCATTGAATGAGATGATGATGCCTTTTAAAGCGTCAAGGAATCATAAACAATATTTTTTGTCCTATTCAACAGTCTAATACTGTTGAAAAAAGACAAGAGATGCGCCTGCAATGGTCTTTTACATGACAAGCATTAAAAAATGAAAAAAATACTCATTGATCTGCTTATTTCAAAGATCTCACGATATTGAGTGATTTTCAAATTAAATACACGTCTTGACACGCCTGAGCAATACAGGCTTGCAGACAGTCTATATTATTCAATGCTTTTTATGATAACGATCTTCTCCAGATGAGTCTATTAGATGACACTAGCATAGGTTTTAATTCAATCTAAAAGCATACTGAATAATAACACATTAAATTAAAATATATAAATATAATCAACATGATATAATTTTATTCATGAGAATAAAGTCGTCTTATTATGACGTCATTACTCGTCTATATGCGCCCAATCATTTTAGCGTAAATCATCATACTATGATGCTATGCTTGATGATTTGAGATCACTTCATTTTACTGTAGGCTAGAATATTTATCAAAAATATACATCATACTTCTCTTTAAATATGAAAAAAAATAAAACTTATTCATATAAATTGGTGTCGTACTTATGAGAAGCATTATTTTAACAAATAGCTTGCAAGGATATTACAAAATTAACAAAATCGTATTTTCATACCTAAAGTAATGATTTAATAGGAGTTAAAAATGGATAATATATCAAAAAATCATCATGCATTCTTAGAAAGAAAGAGCAGAGAGAGCGCTTTTGATTTTACAATCACTAAAACCAAAAAAAGCAACAATAAACATGCGTTAGATTCTTCTTCATTTGTTCCATGCAGGCCTAAACAGACATTACAAATAATTGATGAACATTGTGTTTTAGAACTACCTGCTAAATCGATTAAAACGCCTAAAGCACTACAATTTTCACAATGCGCTCAATTACCGAAAACAGAGATTAATCTACAACTTGTTCGAAATAATAGAAATCAGATATTTACTCAAACTCTCATTCACAAATATATTCAAACTATTATAGACTCAATCATCAAACCCAATCCTGCACAGAAGCATCAGACAATCCTATTTAACTCAACGGCTCATGTTAATGAGAAATTATTTAAAAAATTAAACAGATATATGACAATAAAGGCCATTGATGCAAGCATCAATGGCATCTCTTCAATTGTTTTTTTTGCAACCATTAAACCACTTTTTGCAGGGTTTTATCATGATTTTGTCATAAAAACAAGTGACCTCCTCTCTGAGGATGACACACATCATCCTCATCAAGATAACAAACAATTATTATCCACTTGTTCGTATCAACGTAAAATGCAAACGGTGCGACTTAATTTTATGGCAGAAGCCACGATACTATCACAAGTAAAACACAAGAATATTGTTGAGTTACTAGGGTATAGTATAGAAAAAACATTTCAAAATTCTTGTAGTTATTTTTTAATTTTAAAAAGATATCATATCGATAGCTTTCAGTTTTTCTATAAAACAAATCCCACAATTCAAAAAAAGAGCCAAACAATTTTTTTATTATTTGATCAAATATTAGCAGCTCTTGAATATTTAAAAGATCAACATATTATTCATGGAGATGTGAAATTAGAAAATTTTTTTGGTAACCAAGATCAAACAATATGGTGTTTAGGTGATTTTGGCAATGCTGAGCACTCAATAGACAATAAGGCTCTATGTCCTCGCATGAAAGGCACTGTCGGCTATCAGCCATACGAAGTCTTTCAATATCAATACTTACATCAATGTAGCGATTTGTATTCATGGGGGCAATCGATGCTAGCGCTATATGAAGTGAATAACCTTCGATATTGTTTTCATAAACATTATCAAAAATATCTTTTTGAGTTGATCTTTTTTAATACAAATCAATATATTAAGATATTGTACTTTGATTTTGTAAAAACTGTAGGGTTATGCGACATCGCGTTTAAACCTAAAAAAATCATACAACATTTTCAAGAAAACCCCATTCAAATGGCAGAAAAATTGTGGGCAAAACATCACCTTGCATTATTTTCTAAAGAGAACTCAGCACAAAGCATCCAATCAGCACATGATGCCATGCATACTATACTCATGCCCATGATCATGACAACAGCCCGATATAATCCTGTATTACGTGAAAGCATTCATACATTTAGACAATATCTTCAATATTTACTCACACAATATCAACAACATCTTGAGACGCATCCTTGACATCAACGGGTTTCATTCCTAGGTGCAGACTGCAGTATGCTCACATATGATGATCTGTCAATTCTGTAAGATAACTACTTTTAGATTAAATTTTATAGCTATCAAACAAAATTTTTTTAAATCTGATAACTAAAAAAATAATTAATATCAACTACTTATGAATATAATAAGCAAACTGAATCTTAAAAATAACCCTATGAAAAATATGGATTGGAACTATATCTTGAAAAAACTGTCCAACGTGATAGGCAGTCTTTTCCTTTTTCAATCATTCGATCAATGTGAAGTAGATGCTCCTATTATCTAGCTTACTTTATAAATTAACAAATCAGAGAGAGGATATTATGTGGCAAACACTAAAAGGAATAAGCTCAACACTAGCTTTTACCTCTGTTTACGGCTTTTCATCACCAAAGCCATCAGTTCAAAAAAAATCAAGTAATATAAAACATTTATCGACATCTACTCAAAGTAAATTAACGCCTAAAACGAAGCTAGGTATGCGCCAATTAACGCGTAAAGACATAAAGACAGCCGTCGATATGACCATTCAAAAACCTTTAAAAGCATCGTCTAGTGCTCAAGAATATACAAAAGAGGAGTTAGATCACCGAAATGATATAGCGAGCATGTTATCATCTGTTAGTTTAGTTGAAACACCTGTCAGTCCACCAGATTTAAGAAGCTCACTCAAATTAAGTGCGACTGATCATAAGATACAAAAAATTCAAATTCATGGATACTTTTCAGCATGGGCGTTTTATGACAACATTGATCATCACTTTCAACAAGGTGAAAAAATAAACAGTACACATAGCAAGGTTTATCCAGCACATTTCATCAAAAAACCAGCTAGTGAATCATGGGATACCCGAGTTATTATTAAAACAGATCCGCGTAACATATCTCGTAAAGATTATGCAGAACCAAGAGGAACAGAGTCAATTGAAATACTTGACTTTTTACAGAAAATGGACCATCCTAATCTAGTTACTTTTTATGCTTTATACATACAAAAACTGATTAATAATCAAGCGTTACGTTTTATCATTTTTGAATATATTGAAGGCCCTACTCTGAATAAAGTACTCTCTACATTAGATCGCAATACAACAATCAAAACGCAATATCTAGCTTATCTGTTATATCAAATCTTTAATATTCTTGATTTTTTGTATCAACATAAAATTCTGCATCAGGATTTACTACAGGCTCAAAACATTCTCTATTGCACAAAAACAAATCAATTCAAATTAATTGATTTTGGTCTCGCAAAAAAACATATAGACATCACGCCTCAATTTAATACAAAACACTTCTCTGACTTGAGCGATATCATGCATCAATGCTGTAACAGTTATCTATTAATAAGTGAAAAAATAATTGCGCAGCAAACTTATAATCAGTATTATATGGACGCCTTGTTGCAATATGGAGCGAACTCTAATCCTTCTCCCTATCCCTATCCTATCGCTTTATACAGCACTTTATTTTGGTGTTATTCTGTTAATCAGGAGATGTATCGGAAACGAGAGAATAAACCCCCTTTTCAAGATATTACAACGCAAACCAGCATAGAAGAAAAACAAAGATACTTTGAAAAAATCAAAGCAGCTATTCAGGCTAACTTACCGCCTTTATGTAACATGATTAGCTTCGATAACCTGTAATTTTTTCGATAAGAGGCTCTGTTTAAAATACTGTTTTATATATTGAGGCCTTTGCAATAAGACAACAAAGACTCATGATATGATCTTTTTTATTAAAATAGTTTAAAAAATAAAGTAATTTATGTATTGTTTGAATAAAAAAACACATAAATTATTCATTGAACTGCTTCTTGCAAAGGTCTCGTATTATATGACCTGTTAAACAATAAAGACATTCATTTTAACTTGCTAGAAAGCTACTTTATAACTGATTAAATCTTATCATATCAGATATCCTATACGGTTTGATTGGCTGCATACTCATCTATCTTTTAGAGATACATCATCGCTTACTTTTCAAATGAAGACACCTTCACTGATATTGATTTAACACGTCAATCTGTTTGAATGAATGAATCAATATGTTCTAAAATGGGGGATAAAATATCATGTGAACATTGCTGAAATAATTTCCAGTCTACTGAATTAAAATGAGGCCACAATAAAGCAGCATACGCATCATACTGTGTTTCTTTTTGAAATATCTGCTGCAAGTGACTAGAACAATGCGCAGTCTGCACTGCTTCTTGTACGCAAGCAAAAGCTGTATTCGGCAAAAAAGGTAAAGGTTGTGTTAAACCTTTCACATAAAAATGAATCAGAGTCTCTAATAATTGATAACTTGTCTCCGCAGATAACACAGGAATGGTATATTTTTCAATACCCGTCGTACTTTTTAAATAATAAAGATGTGTACTCTGTTTAAGTTGTTTTTCAGCGCATAATATTAAATGCTCTAAAATACCTTCTAATATCAATTTAGATTTATTTTTTGTCGGACGATATCGTAATAATCTATGATGATAACAACCAGCAATAGATCCTTTTAACGCATATCCTGAAAATGAAAGTTGAATTTTACTTGTACGAGATTGCATGGCTTGATAGGGTAATAAAGCCTCTAACAAAGGCGTGATGGTTTCCCATAATTTGACTAAATCAAATCGACCAAAATGCTGATGCGGTAAAATACCCATCGCTTTAATGCGACGAATGACTTTTTTCTTAAAACTCATTAAATCTGTTTGAATTAACCATTCGTCTAATATTTTTTGTTGGCATAGATATTGCCATAAAAAATCTAGCATAAACGGCTCATTATAATCTAGTGTTTTCTGAAAAGAAGAAAAAGAAAACCCTAATCGCATTTGAAAAAAATATTGCGCTGGATTTTTATAAAATCGAATGAAATCTTCCAGCATAATCACCGAACCTGAAACAAGTGGAGCTGTTTTTTCCTGAAAGCTGTCTGAAGAAACGATTTGTGTTGCGTTTATTTCATGTCTATTCCAATATTTTTCATAACTAAAATAAGCTGAATTCAATTCAAAATACCGCGGATCAAAAGGTTGCAAGGGATGCTCTTTGACTAATAATGCAGCTTGATTGGTTGTTTTATTTTTAAAATTACGATGGCAGTAAGCGATTAATTCAGAGACTAAGATAGAAGGTTCTCTGATAGAATTATCACGACGACTCCTACCTTGATAACTAATATAAAAATAATCTTTCGCAGCTAGTAAAGCTTCTAAAAATAAATAACGATCTTCTTCGCGTCGAGAACGATCACCTGCTCTTGGGTGTAAAGCCATCATATCAAAACTACTTTGAAGTGAAATGCGTGGATAAGCTGAATCATTCATACCTAACAAACAAATCACTTTAAAAGGAATGGATCGCATCGGCATAAAAGTAGAGATCGTTAATTTACCATTTAAAAAATACTGATGACTGATATTTTGATCTAAATAATGATTGAGCCATTCAATTAATATGGCCTGTGAAAAAGGAGTCTTCAATGCAGCACACTGTGTTTGTAGTAATAACTGATTTAAAGCGTCTCTAATACAATCCAGTGTTGTCTCTTCTTTTGAATCTGGCATAAAAAAATCGGCTAGCATTTGATGAATTAAGGCAATCCAATCTTCAATTGTTTTACTTTTCTCTAATGCCAGACTGAATTGATTAATCGCCTCAACAAATTCTATTAATAGACCAAAAGCATCAGCATTTAAACCAGAAACAGCAGTAAAAGGCAGTGTATTTTGATATAGTTCATCTGATTGATCAATCGCATAGCCTAATAACATGCGTTCCAATCCAAATAACCAAGTATTATTTTCAGAATCAGGAAAAGCAAGACGCTTTTGATGCGCAGTATTTAAACCCCAACGAATACCTGAATCGACAACCCATGTTTTTAAAATGTCAATTTGAGATAAGGTTAATTGATAACGTCTTGAAATGGCAGGGATGCTCAACCAATTCATGATTTCTTGAACAGTGCAACGTTTATTATTACACGTCAATAATTGCATACATACTTCAAGTAAAGGATTTTCTTGACGGATATTACAATCTGAAATTGAAAAAGGAATCCTATGTTCTTTTGAGCAACTAGAAAAAACCCCTTCAATTAAAGCGCGATATTCTTGCACATTAGGCGTCATAACAATGATATCTTTTGGTGTTAAATGTGCATGCTGATCAAATAATTTTAATAAATAATCATGCAATATTTCCACCTCACGTAAAGCATTATGACAACTCATGATTTGTATTGATTCATCCATTGGGTCACAATCAGCACGCTCATCTATTTCAAATGAGGCGTCATCATGCATCACATTTTCTGTTAAATGCAGAATATGTGATTGTACTGAAGATAATAGCGTGCTTGGATTGTCATGCTCCATGGGTGAGTCAATAAAACAATCATAATCAATCGGATTCAATTGATTAAATTGTGAAAAAAAATCTCGACCAGATCGTCCCATAGAAGCCAATAACGCATTGCCTTCTGACACATCAAATGCTTCAGAAAAATGCAATATAGATTCAGTTTTATCAGGCTTTATTTTTTCATTTTTCAAATCAAACCAATACGCTTGGCAAGGATTATAAGTAAAAAAAATCACATCAATATGTTGACTTAAAGCATGAAATAAGGAAAGCAAAATGGGAGGCAAAGTAGATATTCCAAAAACATATAAAACGGGTGGCAGTTGACTGTGAATTGCTTTATTTTTTACCGCCCATTGATTGAAAGTATTGCATAAAGAGTAGGTTAAATTACTACGATGCCATACAGATTGCTCTCTAGATTGGACTTTTTCTACTAATTTTTTCCACAATTTAGATTGCCATGGATGTATCTCTATTCTGTCCTTAGGTGATCGACCTTTCTCCCAATCTAAGATCCAATCAGGTCTATACACTAAATATTGATCAAAAACATCAGCAATTTTTTCTGCTAATTGAAATAAATGCAGATCAGAATATAGTTCATCAACAGCTAAGTGATCTAAATAATGCTTTAAGACCTCATAATCAGGATCAAGATGAGGATCAAGTAATAATTCAGATAAGATCTGCATAATTAACCAGGTCATATTGTCTTTACTAAAGACAGATTGATCAGGCACATTGGATAAAAAAGTTTGGTATAAAGTCCAAGCAAATGATGAGGGCATTGGAAAATGAAGCCCAGAAGCAATCCCTTGATCCAAAGCGATATGCTGTTTTAACCAATGCGCCATGCCTGGATTTTGCACTAAAATAGTTTCTTTTTGAAAAGGATGGCTTGGTTTTCTACAAGACATAGCCAATAACAATTGATTTTTTAGTTCAGTTAAAGCATTCGATTGATATCGTATTAACATGAACATCACGCTCAATGGACGATGAAAGGCAAGGTATAGCTTATGATCTCCTGTAATAGATCAAAGCAAATCTTTTCAAAATGATGATAAACATTTATAATAGGCTGAAATATCAACCATGAGCTCTTATATTAACATATTTCAAAGGTTATTCTCCACTCAAGCACGCAAAAGATACTCATTCATGTGTGTTTTATTTTCAATACTGCGACTATCAATATCACTAGGAAAATTATGACACCTAAACTCATTGCAGCCAGCATTCTATCTGCAAATTTTGCTCATCTGGGCAACGACATCAAAACTGTTTTAGAAGCAGGGGCTGATTTAATTCATTTTGATGTAATGGATAATCATTATGTCCCTAATTTATCATTTGGACCGATGGTTCTCAAATCACTCAAAAAAGAAGGCATTAAAGCGCCATTTGATGTTCATTTAATGGTAAAACCTGTCAGTCAACTCATCGAACAATTTATTTTATCAGGCGCTGATTACATCACCTTTCATCCTGAAGCAAGCGAACATATCGATCGAGATTTGCAAATGATAAAAAAAGCAGGCTGTCGTGCTGGATTAGCTTTTAATCCAGCGACTCCTCTGCATTATTTAGATTACTTGATCGATCAGATTGACTTAATTTTGATTATGTCAGTCAATCCTGGCTTTGGCGGTCAGCAATTTATTCCCACAGCCTTGGATAAATTAGCACAAGCAAAACAAAGAATAAATGCCAGTGGACGCCCTATTTTATTAGAAATAGATGGAGGAGTCTGCTTAGATAATATCTCAGATATCGCTCAAGCTGGAGCGAATGTTTTTGTAGCAGGATCCGCTATTTTTAATACAACCTCCTATCAAGACGTTATTTCAAACATGCGAAAAAAAATAAATCAATAGCTTTTATAAAATAATGTTTTCTAAACGGATTATAAATTTATATACAAGGCATTATGATTTATGGCATGATATTAAAAAGAACTGACGAGGTCATGGTATAATGTCCAATATTATTGATTTGCAAGCAACACGGCAATTTAAAATCAGGCAATTTGATCATTTTATTGAAGAAAATTTATATCATCCAAACCCACTCATTGAAGCAATTTGGAAAAATTTATCACGAGAAACGATGAAAAAATATCCAGGCATTCCACAACCTGGCCCATTAGAACTACAGCTAAAAAATAAATTATCCATTCAAGATCAAGACATTTTATCTCAAAATATTTCTGATTATATTGAAAATTATATTCAAAAGATCCGTAAAATCATGCTAGAGATGATGAGTGATATTATCTTATTACAACGTGAGATTGCAGAGCAACATGTCCTATCTGAATCATAACAACGGCTAGACAAGATCAGCCCTATCTTTGTTTCATCTTATTTTTTACAGCATAGACGGAAAGTATGACCCTTAAAAAAGACAAAATTAAAAAATAAACTGTATATTACTTATATTTTCATACTATACTTTTTAAATAGAAAGGAGACTGTTATTCACATGCCATGCTCAATACACGCCATCACTAAACACCTGTACAGATTGTCGCTAATTATCCCATGATTTCCGTGCTATATGCGCCACTGCCTATTTAAAACAATATTTTTTTAAAAAAACATTGCAAGACTTGAAAACACTCGTTAATGTAACTTTAACCTAACACAATATAGGATAATCTTTTGCAGAGTTACTTCATTGGATCACTAATTGGCATTTTGATCTTACTCATTTTACTGTCAGCTTTTTTTTCAAGCGCTGAAACTAGTTTTATGTCTATAAATCGATATCGATTAAAACATAAAGCACTGGCAGGAGATAAAAAAGCAAATCTTGTTTTAACGCTTTTAAATCAAATGGACAGCCTTTTAAGTACTATTTTATTAGGCAATAATTTTGTCAATCTATTAGCTTCTTCCTTAGCTACCACTTTAGCCTTACAAGCTTTTGGAGAGTCCGGTTTAATCATTGCTATTTTTATATTAACGGTCATTATTCTGATTTTTGGGGAAATTACGCCTAAAATGATTGCGACCATACATTCTGAAAAAATTGCATTAAACACGGCTTGGATTTTACAAAAACTGATTATTTTACTCACACCTTTCACGGCCAGCATTAATAAAGTATCGATTTGTTTACTGAGATTATTCAAAATAAAACATTATACGCAAAGCCATGACCATCTCAACGCACAAGAATTAAAAACATTAGTCAGTGAATCTGGTAATTTATTACCTAAAAAAAGACAAGGCATGCTATTAGGCGTTCTAGATTTAGAATTTGTCGATGTTGAAGATATCATGATACCCAGAACAGATATCATTGCTATCAATTTAAATGATCCAATAGCACTCATTAAAACGCAATTTCAAAACATTCAATATACACGATTGCCTATTTATTCTGAAGATACGAATAATATCTTAGGTTTTATTCATATGAGAGATATCAGCCAATTTTTAGTAAAAGATACATTAACTAAAGAAAACTTGATAAAAATCATGAATCCAGCCTATTATATTCCTGAAGGAACGCCTTTACATACCCAACTATATAACTTTCAACATGAAAAATGCCGCATTGCTTTTATCGTTGATGAATATGGCGATATTCAAGGTTTAATTACATTAGAAGATATTTTAGAAGAAATTGTAGGTAAATTTACAACCGATGCCGAAGATTTTAGAAAAGAAATCATTGCTAAAAAAGATGGTAGCTTTATTGTTCCTGGTAATACGAATATTCGAGACATTAATAAAAAATTAGGCTGGACATTACCTTTAGATGGGCCTAATACATTAAACGGATTAATCATTGAACGTTTAGAATCTATTCCAGATGGCCGTTTATGCTTATTGATCAATCAATATTGTTTAGAAATTTTAACGTTATCTGGCAATACAGTCAATTCCGTCAAAATCACCATTCATACGCCTAAATCAACACCTGGAATACAATGAAATTGAATTATTTTTGCATACCTCTTGATGATCATGATGCTACAGCATAGTCAATCTCATCAAACGAATAGCAGTATTCTACTCAATCATACATTATGTGATCCCTATATGATAAAACAATACTGGAAATATTGTATTAACTGGTTTACAAAACGACCTAAAATCAAAGTTCAGTCTCGGATCATTGAAAGGGTATACACGGTATCACTCTGCGAAAAAAAAGAAATAGAATGCAGATGACATCGTCATCATGCAACAAGCACTGGCTTTCACTTGCACATCATTCTGTTCAGTCTAATCGAATCCAGCATCCCTCAAAAGCATCATGAACCTGAGCTGCATGACTGACTGTTGCTTTATAAAGTATCGACTCATTGATCTTGATCAATATCTTCATTCCAATACGTTTCTAGTATATAATGAACAACAGTTAATCATCATAATCAATAAATTACCAGCCAGTATTTTTTAAATTGAAAAAAAAATACACCTTTTACCTTATTCCATGGGAGTTGATTGATGTTAAAGAATTACCATCGTCATGTCTTAGAGCGCAGCGAAATAGGTGCAGCTCCACAACCTTTAAATGCAGAACAAACCAATGAATTGATTGAGCTGCTTAAAAATCCACCACAAGATCAGCACACCTTATTAATTGACCTGATCATAAATCGCATTCCACCCGGCGTTGATGAAGCTGCCTATATTAAAGCTGCTTTTTTAACTGATTTAATTAAAAATAAAACACATTCGCCTTTAATTACACCTGAAAAAGCCATTCAAATTCTGGGTATGATGCAAGGTGGCTACAATATTTCAATATTAGTTCAATTATTAGATCATCCAACATTAGCACCTTTAGCCACTGAAGAATTGAAACATACTTTATTAATTTATGAAGCTTTTCATGATATTGCAGAACGTGCCGATGCAGGTAATCTTTATGCACAAAGCGTACTAAAATCCTGGGCTGATGCAGAATGGTTTTCCAGTAAACCCGCTTTACCTGAAATATTAACCATCACGGTTTTTAAAGTTCCCGGTGAAACGAATACAGATGATTTGTCACCAGCACCTGATGCATGGAGTCGACCTGATATTCCATTACATGCTTTATCGATGTATAAGAAACCAAGAGAAGGTGTGACAGACCCCATTGCAAGCATTCAAAAATTAAAAGAAAAAAAACATCCAGTTGCCTTAGTAGGTGATGTGCTAGGCACCGGCTCTTCTAGAAAATCAGCTAGTAATTCTGTATTATGGTGGACTGGGCACGATAAACCTGGTATTCCCAATAAACGAACAGGAGGCATCTGTCTTGCTGGGAAAATTGCGCCAATTTTTTTTAATACTCTAGAAGATTCTGGAGCCCTTCCGATAGAATGTGATGTTAGCACATTAGAAACAGGACAAGTCATCGATATTTCACCTTATACTGGTGAAATTTTTGAACATAATACAAAAAAATGCATCACAACCTTCCAATTAAAAAGCCAAGTGTTACTTGATGAGGTGAGAGCTGGCGGCAGGATTAATTTAATTATTGGCCGTAGTTTAACACAAAAAGCAAGAGAAAAACTCAATTTACCAGCCACGAAAGCTTTTCAATTACCTGAACCCATTCAACAATGTTCAAAAGGTTTTACCTTAGCTCAAAAAATCGTAGGCCTTGCTTGTAATCAACCTGGCATTAGGCCTGGCGAATACTGTGAACCTAAAATGACCACTGTCGGCTCGCAAGATACGACAGGACCTATGACAAGAGATGAGTTAAAAGATTTAGCCTGTTTAGGTTTTTCAGCTGATTTAGTGCTACAAACTTTTTGTCATACGGCCGCTTATCCAAAACCAATTGATATCGACATGCAACATACACTGCCTGATTTCATCATGAATCGAGGCGGCATCTCACTCAAACCAAACGATGGTATTATTCATAGCTGGTTGAATCGAATGCTATTACCTGATACGGTGGGCACAGGCGCTGATTCACATACGCGTTTTCCGATTGGTATTTCTTTTCCTGCTGGATCAGGATTAGTAGCTTTTGCAGCTGCTACCGGTATTATTCCATTAGATATGCCGGAATCCGTTTTAGTTCGCTTTTCAGGGAAAATGAAACCTGGCATTACTTTGCGCGACTTAGTGCATGCTATTCCTTATTTTGCTCTGCAAAAAGGTCTGTTGACACTTGAGAAAAAAGGTAAAATAAATGTTTTTTCAGGCAGAATTTTAGAGATTCAAGGATTAGAAGATTTAACGGTTGAACAAGCTTTTGAATTATCTGATGCCTCGGCTGAACGATCTTGTACAGGTTGCACCATTCGTTTATCAAGACAATCCATTCAAGCCTATCTGAATTCTAATATTACCTTGCTCAAATGGATGATTCAACAAGGCTATGGAGAAATAAGAAGCATTGAACGTCGCATTCAAAAAATGGAAGCTTGGATTGAAGAACCGACTTTACTAGAAGCTGATGATGACGCGGAATATCATACTATTTTAGATATTGACATCAATCAAATTTCAGAGCCGATTTTATGTGTACCCAATGATCCAGATAATGCAAAAAAACTGAGTGAAGTGTCAGGCCAAACAATTGATGAAGTTTTTTTAGGTTCCTGCATGACGAATATTGGTCATTTCAGAGCTGCAGGTAAGCTGTTAGAACAGGCTACCGATCCGTTAAAAACAAAATTTTGGATTGCCCCCCCCACCAAAATGGATAAACAACAACTCATTGACGAAGGATATTATGCTATTTATGAAAAAGCTGGGGTACGCCTAGAAATACCAGGATGCTCACTATGCATGGGAAATCAAGCACGTGTCAATGACGGTGCAACCGTGCTCTCTACTTCCACTCGAAACTTCCCTAATAGACTCGGAGACCAAGCAAATGTCTATTTATGCTCTGCAGAATTAGCAGCAGTTGGCGCCATTCTCGGTTATATTCCAACGACTGAAGAATATCAACAGTATGCACAAACAATCAATACCATGTCAGCCGATATTTATCGATATCTTAATTTTGACACCATGAAAACTTTTCAAGAGGCTGCAAGCCAAGTGATTATTCGAAGCACATAAATATAATATAACCACTTGAATCGCATACGCTGAATCAAGTGGTGTCAATAATCTTTAGGATAAACTTTTAGAGATAATTTCAAATACATCTACTGATATATTTTTTTCCGCAAGAATCTGCTCTAATACGTTCTTCATCCCGACTTGATACAAAGCATCATATCGTTTCCATTGCGTTAAAGGAGAAAGCAAAGCAGCTGACATTCTTGGATTGATTGAGTCTAATTTAAGAATAGTATCCAATAAAAAAGCATATCCTGACCTATCAAGCGCATGAAATTGTACAACATTTGTTCGGCAAAAAGAACCAATCACTGATCGTACTTTATTAGGATTAGTCAAAGAAAAAGCGTCATGTTTCATGAGTTCTAGAATATGTTTTAATGCTGTTTTTTCATCACTGGCTTGCACTGAAAACCAGTAATTCATTAAGTTACTTTGATTAGACCATTGCGTATTTAATTCACATAACATGGACTGCCGCATAACGCTAGCTGTTGGATGTTCAGATTGTATTAAGCCATTTAATCCAGCTAAGGTATCTGTCAAATTATTGGAATGAACACATTGTTGCTTCGCAAGTTGCACACTTTCTTCACTCTGTAATGCCATGATATAACTCAAACATGTGTTTTTAAAAGATCGTTCTCCAATATCTTCTGCTATAGGGTAATAAGGCGTTATTTTATTCAAAAGCTGATATTTTTCATACCAAATATCAACTAATGTCGTCGCTAAATGTTGCTTAACCGCTTTTCTTGCTGCATACAAATGATGAATATGTAATGCTGGCAAATTAGATCCGAGATAAGTAAAAGTAGGTAATGCAAATAGTTCACTTAAAAAAGCCCAGTTTAAATGATTATCTTGCGTTAATAATGCTCGAAATAATACCTCTAACTGCGCATCTATCTGAATTGTTTGATTAGATTGAATGTGCTCATATATTTCATGAATAATACTAACGAGTAAACGCTGCATAGACTCCCAACGATTAAATTCGTTTGTATCATATTGTATTAAAGAGATTAACTCAGCTCGAGTATACGAAAACCGCATGGTGATAGGTGCTGAAAAATCTCGCATCAGAGACGGAATAGGTTTGGATGAAATATTCTCAAAAATAAGCACATGTTGAGATTTTTTCATTAAAACAACGGTTTCTGTTTCACCCGATTCAGTGACTGGTAATAATTGATTATCAGCACCTAATAATCCTAACTTAATTGGAATAACAAAAGGTAATTTATCTATTTGCCCAGGCGTCGGAGGACAATATTGTTTTAAGTGTAACCGATAGACGGCTTCTGATTTATCATACTCACCTATTCCTTGTACTACAGGTGTACCAGCCTGCCAATACCAACGTTTAAATTGTATTAAATCTAACTGACTCACTGATTCTAGTGCTGCCACAAAATCATCACAAGTGACCGCTTCTCCATCATGCCGATCAAAATATAAATCACAGCCTTTTCGAAATAAATCTGGGCCTAAAATATGGGATAACATACGAATAACTTCTGCTCCTTTTTCGTATATTGTACTCGTATAAAAGTTAGAAATTTCGATAAATTTTTCAGGTCTAACAGGGTGAGCCATCGGCCCTAAGTCTTCCAAAAACTGCACAGTTCGTAATTGATTTACGTCTTGAATCCGCTGCACTGTTGATGCGTTCATATCTGCACTAAAACTCTGATCACGGAAAACAGTAAAGCCTTCTTTTAAACTTAATTGAAACCAATCACGACATGTGACGCGATTACCGGACCAATTATGAAAATATTCATGCCCTACAATACTTTCTATCCTTTGAAAAACTGAATCTGTTGCTGTATTTGAGTCACCTAAAATACAAGATGCATTAAAAATATTTAATCCTTTATTTTCCATAGCACCCATATTAAAAGCATCAATTGCCACGATCATAAAAATATCTAAATCATATTCTCGACCATATTTTTCTTCATCCCATTGCATAGCTCGTTTTAATGCATCCATGGCATAATCACATTCTTTAATGTAAGCTGGCTCTGTAAATATTTTAAGCAGCACAGTCCGTTTACTTTTCGTGATAAAGGCATCTTCATGACACATTAAATTGCCTGCAACAATTGCAAATAAATAAGAAGGTTTTGGAAAAGGGTCTTCCCATGTTGCTGTATGCCGGCCATCTGGCAAAGTAGCGCTATCGACTAAGTTACCATTCGAGAGTAAAATAGGATACTGCGTCTGATTAGCAATCAATGTGGTCGTAAAAACAGCCATTACATCTGGTCGATCTAAATAGTAAGTAATCCGACGAAATCCTTCAGCTTCACATTGCGTACAATAAATACCATTCGACTGATATAAACCTTCTAGCGTTGTATTTTCATGCGGCGCTAATTCAGTCACAATCGTGATATAAAATTGTTTTTCAGTAGGCTGAATTTTCAGTTTATCAGCTATTTCCTCATATTCTGTGTCTGATAAAATCTCATGATTGATCCTCACTGATTTTAAGATCAAATCTTTACCATCTAAAATTAAAACCGGCAGTGTAGTGATGGGCTTAAATTCATTCAATACAATATGAAGTGTTGAGGTTACTTGCGTATGCTTTTGATTTAAATCAAATACTAAATCTGTTTTTTTAATCCAATAAGCTGGTTGCTGATAATCTTTTAAATAAATCATCTTCGATGTCGCATCCATTATTCAGAACCCTCTCTATTGAAACGAAATATGATAACCTGAAAATTTTCTAATATTCAAGACACCGGTATCTAACATTAAATACTGCCCTTTAATGCCAATTAATCGACCAGAAATAATGCTGGTTTTATCAAAATTACAAGATTGAATCATTTCAGGATAGCGCTGAACAGGATAGATCATACAGCATTCAGATTCATCGTGTAAAAACTTGATTGACTGTGTTCCATATGTTTCTTGATACATTTCAATATCGGTTTGAAATTTTTGCCATAATTGATCTCGAATATCTGTTAAAACAACCGAATCAGGCATTCCTTTTAACATTTTTTTCCATTGTGTTCGATCGCTTAATACTTGACGAAACAAAACTTCCATGACACCTGATAAATAACGAGTTGCAACACGCACAATGGGTAATGCTTGCGAAGCCCCTTGATCTATCCAACGTGTTGGTATTTGTGAAGCTCTTGTAATACCCACTTTAACACCAGAACTATTGGCAAGATATACGATATGAGATGTCATACAAAATGACTCTCCCCATGCTGGTTCACGACATGTTCCTTGATTATAATGACATAATTCTGGTTTCATAATACATAAATCACATTGCGCTAATTTAGCAAAACAAGGATAACAATAGCCTTGATTAAAGCTTTTTTTAGTTGTACGACGACAATGAATACAAGTGATCGATTTTAAAAAAGTCAATTGAATTGAACTGTCTATTAAGTCATTCAAGGCAATACGCTGTTCTCCAATTAATAATGTATATTGAACACATTGGTGACTATCTAAAGAAACTTGTAATTTTCTTAATAAACCTTCAATCATACCAATACCTTAAGACGATACAGTGTTAACCTTCAATAATCAATACGACGAGATTCGTCAAGAATACACTGGAGACATTTCTTGATATCAGTTCATATTGAAACTCTAAACAGGGATGTTTTTATATCACTGATAAATATATATTTTTTTAATCTATCTCATTTTGAATTCTTTCTATTATACGTCATCAAAAAGAAAAATTAATGCAATTTTTAATCTTATTTATTCTTCAAACAGATTAGTAATAAGTTACTTAAACAAGCAACGAATCTACAGTGATATGATATCATCATTGAACAATTATATAAGGAACTCTCTTATGAAAGCTGTCTTTTATCTGCTTTTTTTTATCTTTTCATCTCATACGATGAGTTTTGCTATGCTACAACTCAATACATTCATTCAAGAATATGACAAAATAATATCGGCACAATGTTTGCTACCAAGCATAAAGCAACTATTGAACACATTGCACTCAAATATTCCCCAAACACTGGATCAAACAGATCAAGGCTGTTTCGATGATACTTTATCCATCACAAATTGGGACAAAATAACAGAAGAAATCAAAACCTCAAAAAAAAGCTTAATACAATTAAAAATTAGCTTAGATATACTGGCAAAAGAACTAGAAAAAACAGAGCTACCTTTATTTGTCTCATCAGAACCAGCTATTCATTTTACTACTGATTTACCTTTCTTGAATTGGGAGATGATCTATAAAGATTATCAGCAAGAAGCTACACAGTTTCTAAAAGATTTAAATCAAACTTTAGCACCCAAAATACAACAGGTGCTAACAGATTTTATAAAAAATGAAAAAATATTCCGTGAAAGCCAGGATGTCAAATCAGACAAGGCTTTGAATACCCGAATACTACAAATCTTATTTAACTTACATAAGCATATAGAACAACTTACATCAAATCATTATTATCTTGCTTGGCAAGTTTATTGCTATGAATTAGTGATCATCAAGATGATATTAGAAAACAAACAAAATATTATAGAAACAAAAATACAGCAACAAGAGATCATGACCTTCATTCTAAAAACTATCTTTTATGATTATACACAGCCTGTTTTTGATATAACGCGATAATTCATTGGCATCCAACGCATGAGTTGATCCTCCATAATAACGATTCATATCATAATTGAATTAAAATAGATATCATGAAAAAACACATTCACGAAATCACGAATCATCACTTTTTATGATATATTCAACAGTAACCTGAATGCCTGAATAGGCATCAGGAAATCACTTCAAACTTTTCAAATTAGAAGAAAATATCATTTTATACAATGAAGCAATATGCCTTCATATTTGAACTATGTGTCTATTACACCATCACCAAAAGCATGCTGAATGATATCATCTCTTGATTTTTTATATTCAATGTTTATTCAGAACTGTCGATAGAAGACTATAGATCACTTAGTATCGCCATCTATATTGATGCTTGTATTTTTTAAAGACGTCTGCTGTAATGAATATTTCATCAAAATCAAATGACTTATTTTACAAGCATTTGAAAAGGAGTAAAAAGATGAAACAATATAATTGTGTACTGCCTTATTTTTACAGATTTATTCTTTCCATTAAGCTTCCAAATAATACATTAAAATATATTGAAAATATCTTATTTTTGAGAAACTTAAACAAGAGAATATCCTATATTTTAATAGAAAATAATGCATCTCTTTACATCATCAATATGGCAAGAGATCGTTTGATATGCTTTTAAAAAAAATAACTTCAATCGTTTATTTGAAACAGCAGTCACTGTGACGACCAATAAAACATTGTCTCTATTTTATAAAAAAAATGAATTCAAAATTTCCCTTACTTACTTATCAATGAGCATATATTTATAATCAATCATTAAAATACCGTCTAATAAAGGAGTATGCAGTATGGACAGTAAAATAAAGAATTTTTTTGTCATTATTTTCTTTGTATTTGTCAGCATGATGAGCATGGCTAATATGATGTTAGATACTTTGATTCAAGAATCCAGATCAATTGAACAAATACCATATCAATATTTAGAAAAAGTTCATGCACAACCTAAAGACAAAAAATTACATTTCTTCTGTCTTTTATCTGCGTTTGACATGAAAAAAATGACTCCGGCTAAAAAAAATCACATTCCAACGGATTAGCACGAGCCAAAAACATTAAAGAAGAGCTCATCCAACTTAAACAGGAATTTTCCCTCTTTCAAAAAAAAGAGTTACACAAAGAGGACTACTTATTTTTTAACTTTTCTTACGCTAGTATAAAAGCAGGTTTTGATATTTTTTCTTTGATTAAAAAGACCGAAAAAATTTCAATGGATAGGATAGCATATCACATACTGCAAATCAACTAGTGAATCAGCTTTTTAAAAGATTTGATTCAGAGTATCAGTATACTATAACTCAGTTTCTGAGTACATTATATGATTTGAAACCATTTATTCTTCAGCCAAAAAATCCTAACAGTGTTTATTTTCAACATGATAAACATAAAAAAAGCACAGTATTCCATCTTACTCAAGATAGCTTGGACGAAAATATCATCACGGCTGCTATCATGTCTCATGTCTTCAAAAATAAAACTGCAGATAGAAAAATTCTCTTTTATACAATTTATGGAAATATGTTCTCATTATACTCAACATTTAGAGCACATACAACAAGAGTGGATAAACGATTCAGAAGCACTTGATACCATTCAGAACTTGATCAATATTGTGGAAAGATTTAAAAATATTCTCGAAAAAAGACATCAATTTCACACAGATTTTCCTTGCTTATTATCAGCTTACTGCCTTCAAGTCATACAGGATAATGTCTCTAATTATATTCCATGTCAAGGTAATAATAGACCCAATACAACATTACAAGTAAATTCAACTATGCAACAATTATTTCCATATCAACTGAGCCATCATATTAAATTAATCCTTTAATATGATATCAATACTATCACTTGATATTCAATAAACGGAAGCATCGTGAGTCAGATTGGAAAATATGATTTATTCAGTATTTTCAAAAAAAAAGATAAGCTGAGCTGTTTGCTTAAAACAGCTCACAAATCAAGATATTTCAATGCTGCATAGACATCAATTCAAATTGTAATAATAGCACATTCAAAATGAAATGCTTCATGATGTTATCGCAGCAAGTCAACTCTATTGATACATACCTTCTCACGCGTAAAACGAAACAGTCAGACCTTGTCTATAGCCTACCTTTTTAAGTATGAAGTGCAACAGTAAGGCATTTTCTATAGCCAAAAAAAGCAGTCAAATGCTAATCATTCATGTCACTTCTTTTTATCAACAAAAAAAGAAGGAGAATGACATAGCTTATCAACACTTGACTGCAGAAGAAAGGTCTAAAATTGACATCTTATTGTCAAAATATTATGCATTATGAATGCAATAGAAAAAATATTGAAAAAATCTCTTGCTGCGATATCAAGAGAGATTCTGAGCCATACGAAAGGAACAACTATTGTGATCAACAAGCTCATCAATTAGCGAAAGAAAGGCGATTAAAAAACTTGATAAAATACGCTCTAATATGATGGGTAGTATTGATATTTTTATCAAAAAAAATAAATGCTTGATCAACTTTTAAGGCAATTGATATGCAATAATAGATAGATTAGTCATGAAACGATGGATCAATCCATCATTGCCTGCCAAATAAAAACAACATTTATGACTATAGAAGACTGTGAAATTTTAGCGATTCAAAAAGCACGCAATAACAGACTTAGAAACTTGTTAAACTATCGCAAACTTCATACAGTGATGCGAGAATAGAAAAATATTTAGGTGTTAATCTGTATGATTAAAGAAGGCTTTTTTAGTGTAAAATCTATTAAAATAGAACAACATAATCAAAACTGAATTCAAAAATCAACATCTATTTTATCTATAAAAATAAATTGAAGCATTATTATTCAATAATATTGAACTTTTCTCATGATGCAGCGTCTTATAAGCTATATGATTATAAAATTATTTATGCTATCACGCTAACCATCAATTAAATGAGGATCTTATCATGGAAAAAAGTGTTTCAAATCAATTATTTTATGACAACACAGAATCGATCCAAACTTCCGACCCTTCACCTGCCAAAGTATTTTACAGAAATATGTCACCTATAGATGCTGAGAAAACCAATTTTATGGATTGCATGGAAGAAACAGAATCAAAGTAAAACCGAAACGTAAACGTAAACTTAGCGAAGACAGTGATAGCAGTCATGATGAAGACAAACTTTCTGTTTGTCGACATTTTGATATCAGTTATTATCATGATATGTGTAATGAAACACAAATAGAACATGATTGGCTAGAAATCACAAAATCACTAGAAGCAGTAAAAACAATCAATTTCCCTTTATATGGTATACCCTCTAAAAAGCCAAAGCTTAATAGAACTCATAATGAAGAGTCACAAATACTTCAAAGTACATCAAAATCTACAGATTATCTTCAAGACATAATTGAAAAACTCTCTGTTTTATCAAGTCAAAACAGGCAAGAATTAGAAAAAGCATTATCTTCATATGATCTTACCATGAAGACATTCGTTAAAAATATACACCAAATGATCTTCAACTTAAATCGCCTAAATTGCTTGCAATCTAATATAGGCTTAAGTACAAGTACAAACACACATATGACGGAAAATCAAACATTAATCAATGTATTCGATGAAATGTCGCTTGTCGCGCTTTAAATTCAAGAAAATATAGGCTAAGCTGTTTGCTTCAAATAGCTTATAATCGATTGAATCGATGGACCTATAAAAACATATGGCATCATTTTTTTTAACGTTCAAAAATAAACAAATCAAAATTGTATTTTTATAAATAGCACTTATGTTCAAGTTCATCAGCATGTAACTGGTTCTAATAAAGAAGACAAAAGAGCAATAGGAAAATCTAGATGAGGCAATACAACAAAAATTCATAGGCTAGCTAATGGAAATGAGCATCCGATTGACCTTGAAATCATTGGAGGTGAAGTTCATGATTCAAAAATGACCTATAGCCTGATACTAAAAATAAAAAAGCTGGCTATTTTATAGTATATAAAAGATATGAAGCTGTTACCCCAAAACGATCGAACACGAAAAAACCTGCTATTCATTTTAAAAA
>VSKW01005303.1_pt1 | contig 31061 bp, 15 predicted proteins | sample 4798611 | NCBI WGS metagenome assembly VSKW01 (sample SAMN12179536, study PRJNA552185) | sponge metagenome | biome: deep-sea hydrothermal plumes; feature: spots directly above weak diffusing fluid; material: sea water; isolation source: sponge from the Crane site of a hydrothermal vent ...
GAATCGCCTTCGCCCGCGTTAAACAGGATGTCAGTCGATTCTTTGATGGACCAAGTTTTAATAAATAAATAAATGCATAGTAGTAAAATAGTAACGAAATAATACTTCAGCATGGAGGTAGGATCTAAAAAACCGCCCTCATATGCGTTAGACCAATACGAGGATATGAGCCCAAGTGTGTTATTTAGGAGTGAACCGCCAAAGGATTCGTAATGGGTGAAATTCAGAAAAGTCATTTAGGGATTTATTTGTTTATTTAAAGGAGTTATAACTAAAAAGTTACTCTACTGATAACGAAACCTGTTTTCTTTTTGCTTCGCTGAGCAAAGCGAACACGGTGGCGTGTTGTAACTCTATTTGTTTTTTTTCTACTTCGGAGTAATTTTTCTTAGTTTGCTCTTTTAACATCTCGAACGTTTGGGCGGCTGTTGGGGCTGGATTGGAGTCGTGTAAGCTGGCGATGCTTGAGTAAGTTTTAAGCATACCTGATGAAGGGGAGTTGAATATAGTAGAAGCTACGATCTTTGCATGCTGAGCTGAACCGAGCATTAGCCCCAAGACGTCCAAAACAGCGGCTTCGGTGGCATTACTGGTGGAATTCCAATAATCGGTGGCCGAAACAACTAAATCTACTACATTGATGGAACGTCCGTCCATATCAATTATCATTTTAAATTTTTCCGAATCAGACTTTTTCTTGTTCGAAAACTCTATTGAATCGCCTGCGAAACCCAAAGCGGCATCGGTATTGGTGTGCCCAGGTCCCAATACAACCTTCCATCCTGCGTTTTTGACGAGGGTGCTTAAGGAGGCGTTACGGGCATGCAAGGGCTGGTAAAAATCTTCTACTTTTTGGCTGATCAACCAGATACCGCCGTTGTGTTTACGAGCGGTTCTAAATAGATACTCTACCGCCTCTAAGCCGGAAGTGTCCTTGGCTTCTAATATGGCGTGAGCCTCGTCAATAAGTAGTATTTTCTGAGTGCCTTTTTTAGAGGGAGAGGTTAGAACCTTGAAAAAGTTCATGAGTAACGAGGTCGGGATTACAGTTGTTAACCTAGGGTCTTGCGATTCTCTTAGATCTATATTTACTAATTTTTCGTTAGATAAATCTTTAGGTGGCTCTACATTGAATAATTTGCCAGCCTCTAAATCATCAATAAAGAAATCTAGCTCGCTTAAATAAGCGGTGATTTCCCGTTTGTAACCATCCTCTATGTTGGCATGATTATTGACGTAGTTGTGAAATTCCGCCTTTAATTCTTCTATAATGAAAAAAATATTTTTGCTGGAGTATTCTATTATTTCGGCTGGGTATTTCAATAAGATCTGTTCTTTGTTCTGGTGCAATTTGCGAGTGGAAACGGGCGGGGGCTGGGATTCATTTTCGTAAACTGCGGGGGTGACGGTTTCAAAATCAAAGGATTCTCGGGGAGTGTTGGTGGCGGTTTCATAATCGGTGATAAATTTCTTATCAACAACCTCTCTTTGGTAAGCCGTTAAAAATAATTTCCTTAGTATTTTGGGGGCGGCGGCGGTTATTGTCGTAGAGGATACACCCTCTTTGGTCCTTATACTGAGCATAGAGGATACGATTGAAGATAGTACGGCGAAGGTTTCTTGGATTTGGGTGACGAAAAACTCTGATTTTATTTCCACCAGGGTTAGCTCCTCAGTTGTTTCGTCTGTTTCTACTATATATTTAAATATGTCTTTTTGCTTCTTCGATGCCTGAGTAAGTTTATTGTATGATGATGATCCCGTTTTATCGCTGACAAAATAAAAAGAACTGGTGCTGTTGAGGGATATTATTTTAAGCAAGCGCACTATGGACATTATTTCCGAGTGGATTTGAGGAGTAAATTTATTCGTACGGACAGATTTTCCAGTTTGTTCGTCTATGTGGTAACGGTTAAGCCGCTCTTCGAAGTAATGCAGCTTAACAAGTAGAACCAAAGATAAGTTTAGGCCGAATGGATTTACGGAGTTATTGCTGGACGAAGGGGATAACTCTTTATTTACCCCGCCGTAAGTTTCTGTAAATTTATAGAAACTACCTCCTCTATCCAATATCCAGACTAAATTGTCTTTATTGGCGGAAATGAATCCATCGAGCATGTTAATGGCGAAAAACGATTTGCCTGAGCCTGTTGGGGCGATAATGAGTCCGTTGAATTTCACGGGACCTACGAATATATTAACCCCCATTACCTCTTGAGCGGTTTTGACGAAAAACGAGGAATTTTTGATTTGACTTCGAACTTCGCTTAATTGTCGGGGTCTTTCAAATGACATTTTCTCCTGGCCGTATTTTAAATCTATCAGGTTTATCAATTCGTTTTCAGACACAAGCAGCAAGGTTGAGCGGGCGGCAGCCTTAAGTACGTATTTGCTGTAACTCCACGGGAGTAATATTTTGTTTAGCGATTGGACGGCTTCGGCGTAACTTTCAGTGCCTAAAGACTTTAGTATTATTTTTAGTGACGATGTATCGGTTTTGGATATCACCTCTTTAGAAAAACCAAAGCTATATCTGGTGGAATAAAATACGGATTCGCCAACCTTAGTTCGCGCGGCGGTTAATCCCTGTATTTTATCTAAGATTACCTGTTTGTCGTAAATTATGCTCCCCATGCTTGGGACTAGGGCGGTTATGACTCGTAATTTTGTAATTTGGGAATCTAGATTTTTTTGTTGTTGGCGGATAGGTAGTTTGAAAAATTCAGTCTGCTGAACAAAGGTTTCTGGGGATATATCGTTTAGAACTTGCTGTGCCAGTGTCATACTGAGATTTTCAGGGATAACAGGGGGGACTTCGGTGAGGAAATAGCCTTTAGTTTCTAGGGTTCTTTCGGAAGTCTTTAAGGTATATTTTTCATCTGCGAGGAAAGATTCTAGAATGACACGAGCTTCCGCTCCGTTTCTTTGGGATATTTTGACGATATCTATTTTTTTATGATTTTGGGTTATTTTTATTTCTTCGCCGACCTCAATCTTATAGGTTTTAGTAGTAGACCCCACGCGGCTGAATATGGTTACCTTATGCGGGTATAAATTTATAACTTTGAGTGGAGCTTGGTCGGGACGAGGATATACTTTGGTAGTTTGGGTGCAAAGGTGCGGGGATGAGCTTAAAATGTTGTTTTTTATGAAGTTTTTATCAGTAGGATTGGTTTTTGGTGATGATAGCGATATGCGTGAAAACCAAGACACTAAGTTATTCTCGTTTATTTTTATAGCGGAGTCCTCGTAATCTATAGCTATGTTATTGAAAGACCGAAAATGCTCCATGTAGAGTTTGGTTAACCCATCTTTGTTTATAAGGTACTTTTCTTTGTTGTAATTTTCAAACCATTTTAGCAGAGAGGTTTTTGGTTTTTTTGGTATATTTAAGCCTTGGATTATTATAGGGTCGCCAGATTCAGATGTCGCCACCTCTCCCTCTGTGACGGTTTTTTCGCTAAACATGGACTTCACGGTCAGAAAGTCGGTTTTTTCGTATAAAGGTAAATTGGTGATGGCTTCTATTTTTAACGCCATTTTGGCGGCGATAAATTCTTCGCTCTTGGTCGCGGAAGGAGAGTCTTTATCGATTGCATTCATTCTATCGGATATACCCTCGGAATCTAACAACCCCTCTTGGAGCGTGGTGTTTCTTTCATACAAGTGAGACATCTTGTAGATGGTGCCTAGTTTCGTGTTTGAAGAAAAGCCCGATGGTATTTCGAAAGCCCTAAGTGGGGATAGCAGAGACTTTTTAATTTCGGCGCGATAATTTTCCTCAACTTTGTTGTGAAAATTACGCCAGTCTTCTTTAACCGTACTTTTGAGAGGTATTAAGGTAATGAACGATAAGACGTTATTTTCTATTTCTATTAAGGTATTGTGATTATATACGATGTATTGTTCGTTATCCATGACGTTACTCTCTGAGCCTTTCTAATTCTAATTTTTTTTCATGCAAGTAAAGAGAGACGGAATCCATAGAGGTGTATATATCGTATTTAGTGATTATATGGGTTAAAATTGGCTTTATTTCTCTGGCGAAGCCCAATTGAGAATAAATCGTATCCATTAAGTAATTTATATACCCGATGCTTATAATGGATATTTCGTTTTTAAACATGCTATAAGACCTAATTGACATTTGTTGCAGTACTGGGGTGTTTTTCCCTCTTATTGGGGTTAGTTTTATTTTCGGGACGATCGCCTGTTTTACCATCCCGTCTTTAAATAATAACATTTTTTCTTCTGGGGCCTGGTTTGGATCGGTCAAATCCACTACTTGGAAAAAGAAATCTAATAGCTCTTTTTGGACTACCGCCTCGATTTTGGAGTAAATTAAACCATTTTCCTTTTGTTTGGCGTATTTTTTTACATTAGGGTCATACGATAACCTGTCTAAGAGGTATTCGCACACTACTTGATTGATTTTACCTATGTTTACTGTGAAAATATTATTGAAGGCGGGGTGGATGTCGTTAAAATTTTCAGTCGGAGGGAGGAGGGAATCTATTTCGTTAGCGAAACCCGTGAGCGCCAAAAGCATTTTATCCATCTTGTTGATGCTGACCGATATCGGGTGAGATAAGTCTCGAGTGGGCAAGTGGGGATAATCATATTGCAACGATATAGGCACAAGGTATACCTTGTAATTGTTAAAGTTTTTAGAGTGTTTGGTGTACTCGGAATATATTTTTCTGAAATTAGATATAAATTTACGCTCTGACCTGTTGAACTCTACTTTGTATTTGGTTTTCAAATAAACGTAAATAGGAGGTAGTAGTTGATTTTTAAGAATAGATGTGACGCAAAGTAGGGCCAGAAGGTTTCTTTTAAGGAACTTGCTGTTCTTTTTAAGGAATAGCTCTTCTTTTTTATGGAACAATTCGCCCTTGTTATTTTTAAAGGCGTACCTTATATTTTTAACTATGTCTTTTTTAATGGCGAAACGAGCCGTATCACCGTATTCGTAACCCGAATCTATCAAATCAAACAACTTAGCATCTATTTTGATGTTTTGTTTTGAGTTTTTAATATCCTCCCAGCGGGGATTCAGTAAGCCTGCTAATTTATTGGCGGCGAGGGAATTTTGTTTGTTGAAAAAGAACTTATATACGGGGTAAAAAGCCGCAAACTTTTCTTTATAAGTATTAGTTGTTCTCGCTACTTCTTTAATAAACGGACCGATGTCGCCCAAGGCTTGGATGCTTTTCTGCAAGGTTTCGGACGAACCTTGAGATTGGTTGGTAGCGGCGAGTGCTTTTTCGTATTTTTTCCGCCAGCGTTCCCCCAGCGCATCGGTAGAAGATAGCGGTTCGCGGGTGATGAGGTTGCTGTAAATAAAATAAATCACCCAACTAAAAACGAGGCTGATGAATAGGTTGGCCCACATGTAGAAAACCATTTTTAAGACAAAAGGTGCGTCCAGGGAGGGAGAGAAAGGTATTTTCTGTAATAATTCGGTGTAATAATTTGGACCGATAAAACCAAATAGGTATTCTGGGATGAAGCCGAGAAAGATCGTTTTGGAATAAAAATCCACGATATTTAAGATGGGTAGGGATAGTGAACTTTGTGGAGCTAACATAGCAAAGGTTATGAGGGCTATTGACAATATTATCGGTACTACAAATAGTAAAAATAAAATTATTTTTAGTTTTACTTTGAACGATTTGAGTAAAACCGTAGCCTTATTGGCGGTGGTTATGTCGTGTCCGCCGTCAATTCTTTCTTGGTATTCTTTTTCGCTGGTTGCGGAACCATCTTTGGTTCCAGTGTTGTGCCTCGTCTGAGGGAGGGATGAGTTTTTTAAAGATTCGGGGTTCACGTCTGTATCATCCTACTTAAAAAAATTGGCTGCGTTAAAGTATAATCTTTTTACCTCTATCTGTTCTTCTATTGACATTTTGTGGGTAATGGGAGATACAGCGGTTTCCATTTTAATAATGAAGGCGGCAATATTGACGATGTAATCTTTTTCTAATTTCAATAATTCTGATTTGTAATCCGACAACCTATCGGGGGCAGTTCCTGAGGTGACAACTATCGGCTCTTCTATATCCTCTAATAAATGATTAGCCTTGATAGTCGGCGGAGTGAATAACCTGATAGCTTTGTTGGACGATGCGCAATCGCATCGATTACCCTCATGAGGGTAATCTATTTCGAACATGTAATCCCTGAAAAAACACATTTTTTCAGTTATGTCTGGTGATTCGGGGAGATCAAAACTAGAACAGGATTCGTATAAGGTCGATGCCCATGAAGGGGGAGTTGTTATTGTTCGCCAAAACTCGTTTTCATAAAAATCTAAATTTCTAAAAAATACCTCTCTTAGGGTGGTTATTTTTTTTATTGTGTCTGTTTCCCCTAATGCGGAGCCCTTCGGGATTGATCGGGCGGTGGTTTCGAGAGATAACCCCTCTTTCTTGTAGAACCCCTTCACCAGTTGGAAGTTTTTAATATCGGCAATTAGTTCGTTTACTACGGCTTTGGATTGCGAAGTGGAATATTCGGAGAAAACATATTTTTTCGCCGACTCTACGTTCATATCTAATTCAGCGATAACGGGGAATTGTGCGCTGTTTTTTTCGAGCAGAAACGCCAATTCCTTACTGTCGTCTTGTTTTATGGATGTTGGCGGGCCAAAAGAAACCATGTTTCTGGCGTACTCTACGGCGGATTTAGTGTTTCTTTGAGATATCTTGTTAATGCGCGAGATTTGTTTGTTAATGCCAGAAAAAAGCTCATACTGTAAGGCTTGACCCACCGCGGAATTCTTATCGAAAACGGTGTTTTTATCTAAATTTTCGGCGCTGCATTTTTTTTGGGTTAAAACGCTCAATTCATAAGTGGATATTAATTTGCTTATTACATCGGCAATCCAACTTGTGACTTTTTTTTCTTCGGCGTCTATGCAAGTTTCCATGGCGTATTCTATATGGGTCTGCTTTGCAGCCTTGGCTGCGAGTCTAATCTTTTCTACCCTGTCTTTAAATACGGTAGAACCAACCGATCTACCGACTCCTGATGGACCTTTAACTATGCTTAATATAGGGCAAACGGAAAAAAAAGCGAGATCCACGTAACTTCCTTTTTCGACCTCAATTTGTTTGAATATCGCCTTATCCTCGCCATGACGGACTTTTGTTAGCTCCGCATCGGCGATTTTGAGGAAATTGGCGATTAAAAACACGCCATCGCAACCAAATTGATTTATAGAGCAGACCTTACAGGTGTATTGAGCGATTTGGGATCGGACGAAGCGAAATATTAGCTCCATAGCCATCTCGGGGGATACTAATTGCTGGATGGACGCAAAGAAACTAGCGACTTGATTGCTTACAACTTTCTTTACATCCGACTGGGTTTTTTCCAACTCGTCCAACATGTTGCCTATTGAAGCAGATAACTTGGTGTGAACCGAGTTTTGGCGGGATAGATGATCTCTTTCGGCGTTACATTTGAAATCTAAATAATTAAGTAGTTTGTTGGTTGCTGGGAGTCCGTGAGCTAAGCTTCCTATCGGTCCTTTGGCGTTTTTCTTTTCGGTTAGCGAAGCACCCGAAAAAAAGTCGTCGCCGAATAAACTCCCCGTTGCTTGATAAGAAAAGGATATCTTGGGTCCTGGGGCGAACTCTACCGAAGGGATTAGGTTTTTTTTGGTAAATATTTTTTTGGCTTTGGAATACCAGTCAGAAGCAGTACTAGGTTGCTCTGAAACACTACTAGATTGTGTAGAGCTTTTTGCACGCAAATAGTCTGATTTGTTTTTTGTTAAATTTTGCTTGTTTAGATCTATCAGATCACTTAGGGCTGGAGGGGCAGCATGCACAGGTAGCGAAAAGGATAGAGATAAGGCTAACAAAAGATGGACTATATATACCTTCATGCTATCGCAGCCTCTTCGATTAATTTTTTTATGGATCCTGATAATGTTGATGTAGGTATGTGGTCTGAAAATATAACTTCGCTAACAAAATCGGTAGGTATCATAGAGTAAATTATTTTTCCGCTGCCTTCATTAGACAGAAAATCTTCTTCGGAGTGAATTTTATCCGCAGTTAAGTGGGTCTTTTCTACGAAAAGAAAAGGCTTTATGTTGAAATCTGTTTGGGAAAATACTTTTTGTTTTAATTCCTTAGAATTCTGCTTAAGTAGACCGAGAAAGTTTTCGGCGTTGAGTCTTTGGTAAAAAGAAAAAGGAAATAGTTTTTCCTTTCCGTCCTTTTCCAGCAAGGAATAGATAAAATAATATTTGTATTCGGTGATTTTTTTATTCATTGAGATTAATTCCGAATAGACAGGGCTTCGTTTAGATTCCTTTTGATTTCGATTAAGTCACTTTGGGTTATTAGATATTTATCTTTAAATAGGTTTTTTACTTGGGTTATCAGTTGTTTTTCTTCGAATCCCGTAAGGTCAGCTTCTAGCGCCTTAAATGTCGCTAATATACGCCTGATGAGTAGGAAGGACTTTTTAAGATACTCTATGTCTTTTACCTCCGTTCCGCTAGCCAAGGGGCGTACGGTTGATACATTTATTGTTGGCTGAATTATTTCGGGGCGAGATGGGCGGTTATTCACGGAGGATGAGATAGAATCACCTCCACATCCTGAAAGAATTAGGGATAGCAAAAGAATAGATAGTAAGGAATTTCTCATATTTAAAAGTATTTTTTAAAGTAGGTTAATAATTATAACTGAATGAACTTGACATCGGGGTTACATATGCGTTTATATTCGCGAGGGAATGAATTTGACAATAAAAGCGAATAAGCTTGCTGCTTGGTGTATGTGGTGTTAATGAAAAAATCAGATAAAATATCAAAGTTTTTAAACAGTAGCGGCTTTTCCTCTATCTCGTAAACCACGCCTGTGGGCTTATAGGGTCTTACTTCGGTCTCGCCTACTTTTTCTATTAATTTAGGAGTATTATAATTTTTAATATATACAGGCGTGGGGTAAACGGAAAGCTTATCGTTTGGAACTATTTCGAATAATAAATTTTCGTATAAATTCTCTTGTTCGTCAATAAAATAGCGCTCTAGCGATCTTATATTCAATAATAATTGGCCGTTTATCTCAAATATAATAGAGTCGAATTGATACTCAGAAAGAAAAAGATGGATTTCATCCAATATCTTGGATTTCATTTTCTCGTCACTCAGTAATTCTGCTGTGGTTAAAGAGTTTTTATCGACTGACTTTGACATATTTTACCTAAGTAAGCTATTCAAAACAAAGTAACGGTTTTTGTCATCGCCGATTAATATATCGGTAATTAACCCATGGGATAATATCATAGTCAACAAATCGGTGTATCTGGGTATTGTTTTTGTAAACCGATCTGTGTATAGATTGATAAGGTCCGATTCGGCGAGAATTAACTTTTTTTTATTTTTTTCCGAAGTAATCTCCGTTGCAATCTTGGCAGCGCGTGTTTTTAAGTCAGCCAATGTTTCTGCTATTTTATTTGGCAATTCGGGAAAGAATTTTTGCGAAGAATTTAGCATTTGTTGACGAGGGTCCGAGTCAACTAAAACGGGAGCCTTGTTCCAAAATGAGCGCATGTGGTTTTCAAAATCTAGCTCCCATTTTTGCTGGATACCCTCGGATACCCCAAGGGTATCTTGGATAAATTCTTTTTGTTTTTTATTTATCAACGAGGTATGACGTAAAAATCCGAGCATTACAGAGTCATCAGTGGGTTGGGGGATATTTTGTTCAAATAATAAGAACCTTTGGTCGCTCCAATATTCAGAAGGAGGTAATTGCTGTTGAAACGACAGCTTTTTACTTAGCGCCTCGCGGATTTTTTGATTTTTGTTACTCATTAGCGAATGCTCAGGGGTGTAGTCTTAATAAATATTGAGGTGATTTTTATACCGCCCTCTACGATTAGCAAATCGGTTTTTGATTCGGATTTGGCTTTATAGACATCTATTAGGCTCTGGAGACCCTCCGAGGCGCCTGTCGCAACACCTTCTGTGAACGAGTCTTTAGTGGACTCATCTCCTTGAGGCAATATACCTTTGGTTAACGAAGCTAGGCCGTCTTCGTTTTTGGCGCTAAGCCCCTCTACTACGCCTTTTAAGGTTGTAAGCATAACCGTTGTTGGTAGCTCTTCTATTTGTTGATTTTTATAATACGCAGGGACGCCGTCTATTATATATTCGCTGCCCTCCTCATGATACTCCATGTTCATGTCGCCCGAGGAAAGAGACACGGTTTGTCTTTTACCCTCTGTATCCGTGTAAATTATTTGGAGGGGGTGAAATACCACTTTGTTAGTATTAAAGTCAGGGGAAGCCTCTATCATCAGGATTGGGTTTCTGAGATCTAACGTGTTGCCCTCTCTGTCTTCAAAATAGGTTTCGGTTAGCTCGGCGGAAACCGTCTTTTTGCTGCCCTTAGGTATCTCCACTAACTTTTCAATCGTGTAATTAAATTTCATTCCCACTTCAAAATTAAATTTATTTTTTTTATCGACCTCTTGTTTCTCTAACTCTGCTACCAACTCTGGCTGGAGGGAGGTTATGATAGGGTTTATTTTTACGCTTTTTAGGGCCGCTATGTTTTTTGTTACATCCCGCAACTCTTTTTTTAGATTAGTTAGGATTAGTCTTTGTTCTATATCGCTTTTATTCTCGGGAGGTTCCTCTTGTTTTTGGGGGTTCAGAGAATCTACACGTTGTTGACTAACATCGTTTTGCATAGAAAGACTCATCTCTTTTATTGTTTTCAAATCCATGGAAAACTGGTCTGAATTTTTTTTACTGTCCTTATTGATTGGTTTTACTGTCAGAATTAATTTTTTCTTTTCTAAATCCACCACCTCTTCGTAAACGGTAGTCCATCTGAGCTTTTTGGTTGTCTCGTCAAGGAAACGTAAATATTTTTTTTCTTTATCAGATACAACGAGAAGGTCATCGTTGTAATACGATGGAGAGTTGTTAGTTATTCTTTTAACGGATTTCTCGAATTTAGTTCTACCTGATTTACCAGTGAGCTTCCTGGCGTTTTGTTTCTCGTCTTTCGACAATTCTAATACAAAAATGGATAATCTGGCATTGTATTTACCCGATTTTAAACTCACTTGAGTGCCGTCTATAGAAATAGATTTCTTGGAAAGTATTTCTATTTTACCAGCAGGATTCGTTTCAAATACGACTTTGGTTATATGGGGGTTCTCCTCTATTAATTCCGATAGAGTGTAAACGCTCTTGCCTGACGATTCGTTTTTTTTCTCCCCTATAGACTTTGTTGTGATTTTTTCGGAAAATATAGTTACGTCTTGAGAGTCTGGTCCTAACAGTAATTTTCCAATACCCTTAGCTCGTAATTCGCCAGATTCTTTATCTATAGAGTATAGGTATTTGAACACTGTGCCTTCGATTTTTTCTATAAACGAAACCTTCTCTTTTAAAACAAGATTAATGGATAAATCAAAATTTATATTGCCTGATTTAGATTTTAGGAAGTCACCTGATGAGGCGATGAATCTTTTTGTATTGTTTTGCTCTATTACATCAGTTACCTTGGAGTAAGCAGCTCCATTAATCGTTTTCTTATTCTTATCCCAAATATCGGAGGAGGAGGCATATAGCGATATATACCTAGATTCTTCAAACTTAATTAATGGGTTGTGATAAACCGCAGTTTCGTTAGTTCGTCTGTCCGTTACAGTCGCTGATTTACGGTTTTTTATTCTTATCAGGTAATTTTTAGTCTTGATTGAAGCGCCGATTTTTTTAACACTATAGAACTTCGTTATTTGAAACACTATTTCCGAAGGAACTTTAGTTTTGACTTTGCCAGTAGATGAAATTTCGTAATTACTTATTAAATGACGAGTATCATTCTTAGAGTCAGATAAAGCGGTCAAGTAGGTGGAGTCCACCGAAAACTTGCGCCCATCCTTAGTTTCTAAAACGTTGCCTGCTAATTTAGACAGGGGAGTCCATTTGATTTTGGTGCCTACCAACACCACTTCTTCGCTTTGAATCGCGCCTGACTTGGATAATTTTCCGATTATTTTCCCAGGGCCAATATTTTTAACTTCTATACTGCCCTTTTGTGATTCTAATATATTGCCGCCCTTGGATACATGGGTAGATATTTTAGATGCGGTTCTTTTTAGTAATAGGTGGTTGATTCTTGAGACGGGGAATCGTTCTATTACGATAATATCGTCCCTCTCGGGGACTAGTACCTCTACATAAGATTTATTCTCTTCGTGTGTTTTGCCTACATACGAGGCGTAACGGAGAGATAAGTCTTGGGAGTAGCCTACGAAAGCTTGCAATCTGCCGTCTTTATAAATGGAATTTTGTTTGAGTAAAAAAGTATCTAAATTTTTAGTTTCAAATCCGACTAAATCCCTGATGGAGTCGGATTGAATTGTTGCCGTAAGTGAATTTATTTCGTTTTCGGGAACAAAACCATTAATAGAAGAGAGGGTTCCGAGGTCGTTAAAAAATACCACTTGCCTGATTAACGGAGTGATATCAAACTCTTTATTGCGTTCACCTTTAATCAATTCTAACACGCGCAACCTTTCGTTTTGTACCGTAGTTGCTTCGAACAACCCATGAGAGGGAGATATAATGTAGATATTGGATATTTCTACATCTGGTTTATTAGGATTCGTAAATACGAACCTTAGCACTTGGCGCTTAATATTGCTTATTAAATATCCAGATCGAAATATCACGTACACTCCTTTTTCTGTTTCAGTCTTAATCCCTGCGGAGGTGGTTACGGTGTAGCCTCCGTCCGAGGAGGGAACGACTTTACTGGAATTTTTAAGGGTTATCGGAGTGCTGGAGGTGAGGGTGGATAGTTTTTTTAGTGCCTTGAATACTTGCGCTTGATCCCTGCGGAGGCTCGCGCGGGTTTGATCCTTTTCGCCAACCCTCTTGTTTAAGGAATCTATCTCTTTCTTTAATCTTTCCACGGTTTTTATTACGTTATCGTCCGTCAGTGCTTTTTGTAGATATTTGACTTTTAAATCACTAGAGGTCAAAGCTGGTCCTGTTACCCTTACTGTTTCAAGACTCTTGGGTACTGCTTCAAGACTCTCGGTTTTTTGAGTTAGCGAGGTTACTTGGTTTTTAAAGGGAACGAAAGGGGTGGCTGGTTTTATAGGAGCCTTAGCTGTAATGGCCTGCGTTTCATCGGAGGAGGTATCTAAATAAAATAAAGCGCCAGTGGCGATTACAATCGCCACTATAAATAACTTCTTTGATAACGACAAGGCTGGCTTTTCTTTAGGTTGGTCGCCTCCTGACAAATCGGGAGTAAGCATGGCTGAATCTCCTGGGATATCTGGGTCGGGGAAATTGGGTATTTGGTTCTCTGTGTTGTTAAACTCGTCTTGGGCTGTACTAGAATCTGAGGGGGCTTTTGAGGTTTTTTTTGTAGGAATTAGCTTTGTTACCGAGGAGACCACTTGAGATATCTTGGTTTTTATTGCCTCTATAAGTTTAGAGTATTTATTTGTTGAGGGCGCTTCTGGCGGAGCGATATCTGTCGTCTTTTCCATTTGGGTTGGTTGTTCTAGCAACCCCTCTGTTTCGGGGATGCCCAAATCTTCTAACCCATCGGACGCGTCAATTTGCGCAAGTAATTTTTTTTGGTCAGTGGATATAGGGGAGTCGTCTGGCATTTTTATTCAAGTAATTGAGTGACAATATTAAAGATTAAACTATAACAAAGAAACGCGAAAAAATGCGGTTACTCGCGGAAGTTAAAAAGGGCGGCGTTTTTAGCCTTTTGACGCTCGTGAGAAAAATTACCCTTTTGAGTTAAGGTATTGATGGCTGTTTGCCTATCGTCTAAAGCGTTTTTGGCGTAGACTTCCTTGGCTTCAGCTGGCTCAGGCTCAGGGGTCGTTGTCGTTGTATCAGGCTCAGGCTCAGTCGGCTCAGTAGTAGGCGGGGGCTTTATTGGATCTGTGTGAGGGGAATTATTCCAATCCTCTATCTTTGTGGCAAGCGTGCCGATGGATCGCTGGATGTCTGATGTTTTCATGGCTATAATAAGAGATTGAAAAAATTTACGGATTCTTTTGTAACGAGTATCTATGTTGAAATTTCGGGGGATTGTGTAATCTTTTACAGCTGATAATATTGCGTATTCAAAATCTATAGGGGAAAATGACAGCGTGGCTAAATCAAGGGGACCTTGTGTAGATTTAAACATTTTTATTATTTGTAATTTCAAGGCATGCTGCTTAAATAAATCCAATTCGTTAGCGGAATACAGGGCCGCTGCGGCTGTTGTAAGAGAATTATTCGTTCCAAGGAAATCTTCGAAATATTGACCTGCTACCGTGGCTTCCAGTCCCGATTTAGCGGCCGACAAAATATCCGCGGTCACCAATTGGGTATTCAGAAATATCCGCAATTGTGTTTCCTTATCACCATTATTATTATTAAAATATTCATCATCTTTATTGTATATCACGGACTGAATATATGATTTGTAAAACTTCTTAATTGTTTGGGTTTCTTGTTCTGAATATATGGGCGCAACAGATAATCCGTTGGCAGTTGGATGCGATGAACTAGCGCCCGACACCTTGGCGATTGTATATTTTTCTGTTCGGGGAGGTCCCCACAATAACATTCTGCTATCAAACGGGTTTTCCAAAGGCAAAAGCACGGGTTTGATAGATAATGCTTTGCCACCCGCGGTTGGGGATGGGAGTTTTACGGATACGAACTCGCGAAAAACGGAGTAAAATATGCTATCTATTTCTTTGGCTATTTTTGTTTTTGGTTTTATTCTGAATATATTTTTGAGATTGTTGAATGTATATTTGTAGTTCAATAAAACGGTTTCTTTCGCAGCATCGGTTATAGAGTTGGGGCTTGCGGCGCAGGACTGGGGGACTAAGGCGGCGATTGTCTGACCCGCGATACTTTGTGCCGCTGGGAGGTATTTGTCTCTTAAGACGGAGCTCTCTGGGGTTTCGAATAAAGTCTGAGCCATGGATGTTAGCTTCTTACAAGACAAGATGGAGCTCATTTTCTCTGTTTTGATCTTGGTTGACAAGACTTCTTGGATTCTTTTTTGTCTTTCGGTCAAACAAAGTTCGTTCCCCTTAGTGTAGCCGTCTACGCAAGGGGCTGGTCTTAAAACAGCCCTACCTAACAACTTCGAGGTATCGTCTGAATTTTCAGCTATGTCGTTGATAAAAGATTTTTCACTGTTCTTCTCAGAGAGTTTCGCTAGATCGTACTCGTATGTGGCGTAATCTGTTTCTCCTTTCTCCAAATTATAGTCCAACTCGGCTTTAGTACCGTTATTCAGTTCTCGTTGCAATTTAACTATTTCTTTCCAAGTTGTCGGATCCCCCTTTTTGAGCAGGGGAACATTACAGGCGAGGTTAATCGAAGTGATTATAGAACTTTTTATTTTGAAATTTCTATTGAATAACTCAGATAAAAACTTTAATATTTTTTTCTTTTCGTCTTGGACGCAGACCATCATATGATCAAACCATCCAGATTTAATAGCGTTATCCAGCGTACCACCTATTACTTGCTTGCTTTTGGCTGTGTCTATGGAGGTGTTAATTGTTGTGCCGACCGAGGCGATGGACCCCTGCACTCCCCCGACAACCGTAGCTATATCCTTCACATTGGAAATAGCGTCTACTAATCTTGTGGTTAAGCATTGATTTCCGACTGAAGATGGTGCGCGGCCAGCAGAGCTGTCGGATATACTCAGATCTCCATCGCAATTCTTGTCTGAAAAAATATCCTCCACGGAAGTGCGTAAACAAATTGCGAAACCGTAAATAAATAATCCCGCCTCGAATTGAGTAATGTTAACTACAGGGTCTGTTAATTGCTCTATAAAGTTTTTGGTGTCGTTTAAAACAGCTATCACTTGATTCTCTATTACTCCGTTGTACGCTATGTTATTACAAGTATTGCTAAAGAGCGAATAGGAGTTGGGTCTACTATCGGGCGAGGTTTGCGGCTGATAAGTGTTTAAATCAAGCGGGAGTTTTACTGGCTCTTGGCGGGCAGAAGGCAAAGGAGAGGTATCCTCTAATCTCGGAGCGCCACCTGGGATTCTGAAATCGGCGTTAGCGGAGGGCGAAAACAGAAACAGAGTGCTAACTAGTAAAAATGGCATTTTAAGCTTTTTAAAAAGATTGTTGTTTTTCATATTTATTCTATGTGGATGGTGAAACCTTCATCGGAGTTGTAGGATATGTAAGCCTTGTGTTTTTCTTTATTTATAAGCAGGTTAAACTGCCCCTGGGGCGGCTTGTCATCGCCTACGGATTTGGACATTTCCAAATCCGAATAGCTCAAGTCGGATATATTCCGATAAGAAATGGATAGCGCCCCTATCGCGGTCTGGGATGACAAGTAAGCAGTTATGTTGCTTGGGGTTAATGATTTAAGAAAATTCATGTACTCGTATTTTCTGGTTAGGAAAAGATCTTGAGTCTCTTCTATAGATAACAACTCCATTTCTTTGTCGAAGTCCAGCTTGTAGGTTTTAAATTTTGTATCAGGGGTGATCTTAGATTTTCTGGATTCAATATTCGATTTCATTTTAAAACGGACTACTGCCAAATACTGCGAGTCAGTGTATTTTAAAGAGGAGTCTTTTTTATCAACGAGGTAGTCTGCGAAATTAACATGATTTTCTAATACCTTGAAATTATACATAGTAGCTATAGAATCTCTTATTGTTTTTATTTGCGAGATTAAGTTCGTTAGTTGGATATCAACGCTATCTTTGTGGCGGCCACCCGATGAAGCTACAAATTCTTGGATTTCAAAGTCAGTTTGGGCTGATAGGACTCGTTCTAGTATTTTTGTCGATTCTTTGTGGCGCAAGATGCTATCGGATACGGTGGTTTTCATCACCAATAAAGGTAAGGGGGTTTTGAAATCTATGTCGTAACTTACCATGGAATAAAGTCCAGATATCCAAACCGAAAAAATAAGCAAAACACCAGAAAAAGAACAATATTGGAATATCATGGATATAGTTTCCTTATCGCCATCCTTGGTTCTGATATTCTGTTGTAGGGTTTGTTCTAATATTTTGTTTATTTGTGTCATGGGCTATTGTCTGATGTTGTTTAGTCTATGTAATAATTCCAACTCAACTCTTTCTATTAAGAGATTTTCGGCGTTTTCACTGCGGACCCTTAGGTCTATGAAGCCGTTTAATAACAGAACAAGAGTGTCTGATAGTTCTTTTTCAAAAGTATACGGAGATAGTGGGTTTTTGGGGCGGTGCTTCTTGAAATATTCCAATGTGGCCTTGTATATCGGCAGAGGAACATCATCAGAGGGTTCAGCGGCGGGAGAAAAGCAGTCTTCGAGCTTAGGAGGTTTTATATTTCCATCTTTATCGTGTACATCGCATAAATCATCTACTCTATCTTCTTCCTTTTCAAAGTTGATGCCGCAAATTAGGTTTTTTGCTAAGCAGCTGCTTTTACCAGGATCGGCCTCACAAAGCATTTCATTTTCTAATATAGAGGGAGCTATTTCTTCAACTAACGCTCCGTTGAGGTGTTCTTCAGAAAGATTCTTGATGTGGTCATCAGGCCTCTCTCCGTCTACTTCTATTTTGACTATGCTTGTTGGTTTTTTACCTATCTCTTCCCACGTAAGAGAACCTTCGTCTTCGGCAGCATCAGGCAATACGGCGGCGTAGTAGGTTTTCGATTTAGAATGTTTGGCGCATATTTTCACCACTTTTTTGCCATCATATTTTGTGCCTGGGGCGAAGTATATCTCGTTTTTCTTCCATGTGGGCATTTTCAATAGCAGGACTTCGGAAAAGCGGTTGCTTTCTTCGTAAAGTTGCTCTACTTTCGCCAGGAGTTTTTTCTCTAAGTATCTTATGTCTGAATATAACTGGATTTCGCAATAATCGGGTAGTATTATTTCATTTATAGCTGCGAGGTACGATTCTTGTGGTATATTGTCTGTTCTTTTCTGAATAACTTTTTCGGTTACGAATTTTATAGTGTCTGTTAAAAAAGACGGATCGTTGGCGGCGAATAGCGTCATATCACAGAAAAGTTTTTTCTTCTCTACTATATCTAAAAAATTCGTGGGATTCCCGCGCTCATCCTCAGGGCGCAAAAAATTCATAGGGAACGGATTTACCGTAATTGTCGAAGAGCCTTGGGTTATTTCTACTCCGTATTCTATTTTTTTGCAATTATCCTTGTCAGTGGACGTCCATCCTCCCGATATATCTGGGCTACCCGTATTCTCATCGAACCCGTTGATGCATCTACTGATTGTGTTGGCGTAATCTATCCCGATATCATATACAGTTTGGGTTAGATTGGTTCTGGTTTTGGGATAAATTCTCAGCTTTCCTTCTATCCTGCGAATTTTATTATACAGTGATTTTCTATCCACCAGCACCTCTTTATCTGAGTTTGGGGATTCCCCTGCTTGGAACGAAGAATTATCGAATATTCCGCGAGATAAAGTAATTCCTGACGAAAATTCGGGAATAACGCGCAAATCTTCGGAGTCTGCCTCTTTTAACGCATCACCCGATATATATATTGGACTGAAATAGATTACTTTTTCTTTGGGAGGGGTTTTAGCTATGTTTTTGCAGATAGAGTTATTTTCTTTGGCGGCTTGTTTTCCGTATAGCGATAGTCTTTTTATTTTGGCTTGTATGGTTTTTTTTAAATCCTCAAAAGATTGTTTGCATTTATTCGATTGGAGGGATTGAGACTTAAAAGCGCCCGACCCTACGGCGGCGGCGATTTTTTTGTTGGCCTCGGTGTTGGTTGTGTTAGTTTTTTTCTGGACGACCGAGTCCTTCGATGCGAGCAATGCGCAAATGTGACCTAATTGGGTGGCGGCGGCATCGTCTTCGTTAGATTCTTTTTTTGTTTTAAAAGTGGTTTTGCTGTATTCCGCTACTGCGGAAACCGCGCCTTCGGTGGCGGAAACTACGGCCGATTGGGTTTGGCAAATTAGGCTGGTGGATACATCGTAAATAAACTCAAACACCTCTTTGGGATTGGATGTGTCTGGGAATCCCGCAACAGACCTGATGAAATACGCGGGTAATAACTTCAAAGACTTAGAGAAGGCGACCAATAAAACCTCTAGGGTATCCTCTAAATTGGCCTTTATAGTGCCGCAGCCCGTGGTTATTTGAAATGGGTTGGATACGGAAATAGTCTCGTAGGTAGGCTTTGTGTTATTGTTTTGATCTCTCGACTCTATGACGAAACCCGTGTCATTTAAATGGAAAAAATTATCACTATCGAGCAACTCCGTTATGACCTTGTCATCAAACGGCACAACTGTAGAGTAAGGATTTGTTTGGGGGCTATTTACTCCCTCTTCAATCTTGGTTTGGTTTTCACTTTCTTTTTCCGCCAATTTGTTGAATTGGATATCAATGGTAATAGGCACTACCGCTGGCGGTAGTGCTATTGCGGTAGGGGCGAAAAAAGATATGGCCAGCAAGGAAGCAAATGCGGTTGTGGTGAATATTTTTTTATTTTTTGTCATTTTTTTGCTGCCGCTACTATTGTAATGGCGTTAGAGGTTATAACTTTATTTGCTATATAAAATTTGGGGATTATATGCCTAAATCCGTAAAACCCATAAGTCCCATTCCTCTAATCGCCACTTATCTTTTGGCACTTACTCTGTTTGGTTTTTGAGTTCATAGGGTTGATGAGTTGGTCTGTAATAATCGCTCTCGCCATCGTAACCCCTATAAGGATTGATACGGAGTCAAAAGACTGATGTCGCTTCTATCAATAAGTAGCAGTCTAAACCACCCGATGACGGTATTAGCTCCGTAGTGTTGAGCTCGCTCGAATAAAGGCTTTTACAGTATCCTATGGACTTATAGGAGGCATGTTAATCACTACTATTGGGTATTCTCATCTTTGAGGATTTTGTTTTTTGTTTTTTTGAGGGCGGGTTCGCGGCGCAAGATTTTTGGCTTTTATTTGTCTCAATGTGTCTATAGGTATTAATTTCACTCACTATCATAATTCTTATTAATCTAAATCTATGCTGTCAATTCCTTGCAACTGAGTCTGGTATCACCGATACCTTTTGGAACGATGCTATCGTTAGTAACAATTCTGCGGCCACCCTTGTTCAATCTAAATTCATCGGGGTAGGGTGGGGTGGGGTGTAAGCGTTTAATGCGGGTATTGCGAAATGAGTCATTATATCCTCGTTCAAACAGAGCTCAAGGTCTGTTTCATTCTGAATACTGGTGTTTTACCTACTTTGCCGCAGCCCGCGTTTCGTTTTTGACGAGTTTGTTGGTTTCTTTACCTCGGGTATAGGTTTCGTTTTTCTGATAGTAAGTGAATTGCTATATCCTTTTGGAAATAAAAGTAAACAACGTTAGACATTCGGTAGCAAAGGTTAGCACACTATTATGCGGATTTAGCTATATAGTTCTCTAAAATTTTATTCAAAGGGAGTCGATAGATTTTCTTTGAAGGGGAATGACCGAGCAATCTGTCGGTTGAGTTAATAAATAAGATATGCATCTATCAATGGGATAGAATCTGCATTTACTATAAGTTTGCCGTCTCGCTTAATAATCGAATACAGCAGTTCCTCTAAGCTGCGAGTTGTTAAGTCGCTATCAGCGGGAAATACATCGCCTATTAAGAAGTTTTTAAAGGGTAGGTCTTTGTCGCTATTTAGTCTATCTAGAATGAATTTTTGGGGGTTGTTCTCAAAAGACATGGGGTCTAATAAGAATTCGCTATTAATGGTCGCAACCGTCTTAATTAATCGGTTAATTTTGTTTATTTGATTTTTTAGCAACGTCTGTTCAAACGTAGCTAAGCTGGGTTTTACATTCATATGGTTATCCTTATTTTGAAGCAAGATATTATAACATAGTTCGGGGGTGAAATTCCACCTAATAAAGGATTATTATTTTATATTTGCGGGGTCGGATAGAGAGACTGTGTTTGCTCAGGAGAGATGCTTTTAGAATGTATTTCAGGGGATTCCAGTAACTCTATTTTTAAAACATTTGACAAATCACCAGCTTTTTTACCGTTTAATTTTTTCTTAATTATTGATAATATTTCTTCATCGGTAGTTAAGTGAAGTAGCTTCAATAATACGGCGGAAAATTTAGGAGCGGATTTGTACAGGGAAAAGCTGCGGACAATTGATTTTATGGCGGAGTGATTGAAAAATAAGTTGTAAATCTCCTTATCGGTAAATGTGTGTAAATAATCCACGACAATAGAAAAATCTTGCTTTGTGGTTATTTTTTTGTCGTCCGAAGTTTTGCGCAGAACGGATATTATTTTGCTTAAAGCTTTGATTTCGGATGAACTCCACAGCTCAGGGAGTAGGTTGTTGTTGTTGTGCTGTGGCTTCAGGCCTAATTTGGGTATAGCCTCGAACAGCTCGTCATTGGAATACTTGTCCACCTGAGATACGGCCACATCAGGTTTAGCTTCTAATCCCGAGTTAAGGGAACGGGCGTACTGGTTGAATTGTTTTTTTATTGCGGCTAATTTGGGCTTTTCTATCCAAACTTTAGGTATTTTTACTACGATCTCTTGATCTTGTAGATTCTTTAAATTTAATTTTTCTACGGGAGCGGTATAGGGATAAAAAATTACATGGGCATGGACTCGCATTTTAGAGGAATCGTATTCGTGGATAAATATAGTGAATTCCTGTTGCTCTAGGTTGTTGGTTAAAATTCTATCGCAATTAAGGGCGAAATCTTTTTTGAAAGAACTCATTTTGTTATTGAATTTATAAGATATGGCTTTGGCGCATAACTGGGGAGAAAGCGACATTACTATTTCGCCCTTTTCGGTGGCGTTTATTTTTGAGGTTTCGGAGTTGAACTTTTGGCGATAATCTTTAGCCGCTTTATATATATTTTTTTGGGATATATCGTTGCCAACCATTTTGTTTAACGCCTGGGCTCTGTCGTTGTAATTAAGATAGAATAGGTAATTTTTAAGCGGTATTTTGTTATTTGCTACCGCGACAAACCCCTCTTTTTGTATTTCTATACCCACTCGAGTTCCTCGGTGGCAAGGGCGTCATTTATAGTGTTAGTTAAATGTATTTCCAGTTCCTCTACCTCGGAATTTATTTTTTCTTCGGACGTCTCTATTGTTTTTCGTAAGGATTCCAGAAAAGCATTCTGCATATCTTTATCTTTAGGGTTGTCTAAGAAATCTTGCAGCGAGGAATTGGATTCGTTCGACAACATCAGTGAACCAAAATACTTCATCTCTTTGGCGGTTTCTGCGAATGATTTATTAAATAGCTTAAATAATCCTGGTACCTTATCTTTTGTTCCTATTGATTTTCTTAGGAAGTCTTCGGTTATGCTAGGAGATACTTTTAGTGCGGCGGTGATTTTTTCTATGTACTCTTTAGACCTGTTAGTTGACCCCTGAAATAAGGCGAGCTCGGACTTAAGCATTAAGACTGCTTTTACGGGGATTCGACTCATTTCTATTAAGTCAATAGTTTTTAGGATATGGACTGGTTTTTGATTGAGATTGATTTTTAGTTTTTGCATGTGTGTGTTGGTCTGGATGGCTTGATATTTGCCTAATTACTTGTTTAATAACTCCACTCCCTCCAATTTCTTATCGGGGCGGGGCTCGTGATAAGCTGTTAAAAAACGGGTAAACCCTTTATTCGAGACGATGCCGTAACCTTTTTCTGACTTAGATAGGAAGGTAGATATATCATCTTTAGTATATTTGTTGACAGTATTACCCTCATGGTCTAACTCCTTTACGGTTAAGTCTATTAAGTCGGTGGTTAGAGATTTAGTGGCTTCGTCATCTATTTTTAAGAACACTTTGGTTGAAGTGTTGGACATTATTTTTTCCTTGAATATATTTTGTCCGCCGTCAGATAGGCCCGCTACCTCTTGGGATGATACTACGGTAGATACGTTGACGGAGCGGGCTTGGGATAGTAATTCCTCCAACGGTCCCATGGAGTCTTGGACAAAGGCGCCTAATTCATCTAAGGCTAATAAATATACAGGAGAAGCGGTAAATCTTTCTTTTTCAAATAAGGATAGCGGGTCATCGGATATGGCTATGTCTTTACCAAGAGATTCCGATACGGCGTCAACGAATGCATTTATGAGAAGTGACCCTATCTTTGGAGCGTTTTGTTTTACGTTCATTTTTGGGATACGAATATAAACTAATTTTCCTTGCGCGATGACGTCTTTGAAATTTATATCCGAAGTAGTTGAATTGAATATATGGGCGTAAGCGGTGGATATGGCACTTAGCTTGGCAAGCGTTATTCCCGAATAACCGCCGATTTGGATTTGCAATTGCTCGCTTATTTGCATGGGGTGGGGGTGCTCTTGGGTGCCTGTGCTATTCGGGACGTAATCTGGTATGTCTATATTCTTTTCTATGTAGTATCCGTACTGTTCTGCGGGTTTTAATATCTGCTTGACGTAAGACATGCCCTCTTTTGCTCCGTAGGTCGGAGGCATCCAGAACTTATCATACCCTTCTAATTGATTCAAGGATACCAACTTATAGTTCGGGGTTTGGTCCATTTCGGGTAACGAGGGGTCTTCGGCTGGGATTGCTTGGATTATATGAGCTTTAAGATCTACTGTCTCTGAGAAAGTTCCCAAATGCACATTTACGCCTTTTTCGGATAAATATTTTAAAATTAGGGCGCAATTATCAAAGAACAACAGGGCCTGGTCGCTAAAGAAGTCAGTTTTACCACCTGGCTTGCCCGCCACTACCTCTTTTAGCACCTTTACCGCCTTTTGTACCCCGATAGCTTTAAATATATTAAATGTGTTAGTGGTCGGGGTGATTACCAATCCCGTCTTAGGGTCTTTCGAAGTTTCGACTTTTTCAGAAAAATCCAATACTGATACATCATCCAACCTGTCATATTGATTGGCCCACGAAAGGAAATCTTTTAACATCTGCTTATCACCTTTTCCGTCTATAAACGTGGCTCCCCCGCCTCCATCTAATACTTGGCGCATTAGATTAAACAAAAAGACTGATTTTCCAGAGCCAGAGCCGCCGAATAAAGACATGTGTTCGTTCATATTGTCAACGAATATGGGATTCATATTCTCATCGGTTCCGAGCAGGAAGTTTTCATACGACCCTAACGAAGCTTTAGATTCGGGTAATTTAGATATCAGCTTGTTAAAAGCTTGTCCGCCGATTTTTGTGTTTGCTTTTGATAACTCTAAGGATAAGGAGTTTTTCAACTTACGTATATGGCTTTTCATATAGAGGGTGAATAACGGGTGGATATACTTGATTCTGTTGTACTGTTTTGTTTTGACGGAAATATCTTTCTGTAATTTTTCTATTTCCCCTTTTTGGAGGGAGGTTTCCTTGATTCCTATGTTATCTGACATGCGAATTTATAAAGTTAAGATTTGTAAACCATGATAACACTTTGAGCTGAATATTATCACCATTACCTTCTATTACTTTCTATTTTTTCATTCACGGAATGGGTGTCTTCCATTAAGAATGTTGAAGATTTTCTAATCGTATCTTTAATCATTTTTAACCTTTTAGCTGGAGTTAGAATTTTGCCCTCCGCATCCTTATCTCCGTTATAACTATCCAAATTAGAAAAGGCTTTTTCTATATTTTCTCGCCTTTGAGACTCATTATCTTTCAATTGGTTTGCGAACGGTATGAGATCGGTGAATTTCTTGGTATTTCCTTCTGATCCTTTTCCTTCTTTTTCTAGGTAGTTGGTTAAAGATTCTGTTTTGACCTTGGATAACTTAGCTCTGTCGTTCCTGTTTACTTTAAGTTGTTCATTTGAATAGTGCACAGATGGTGTTAGTAGGCCTGTTTCTGAATCTAATTCTGATTCTAATTCTGATTCTAATATCTCGAACTGCTCTTTAAATTCAGCGAGCGGGAGTGGGGTTTTATCGTCTATTTTGACGTCTATGTCGGTTTTACGTCTCAATTCTATATAAATATCACTTTCTTCTGTTTTTTTATTGATTTTCTTACGCTCTCTTTTTTCGGCTTCTATATTCTCTAAGTAGTGTTTACGAAATTTTTCTACGCTAGGAGCTCTTGGGACCTCGGGAGTGGGGTTTTCTCTATTATCGCCGTTTAGGGTATCTTGGACTAATTTAGAGAATATGCTGGCGCACTCGGCGGGGCCTGGGTGAGAATAAAAGTGAGGGTGATCGGATTCCAACTTTTCTTCGTCTTCGGGGGTGTTAGGGTGGTCGGCTTCGGGAGCAGGAGCCACGCCTGATTGAATAGAGGTGCAAATTCTGGAAATAGCGGCTTCGCGGCTTTCTTTTTGCGAGTTTAAGGTTGTATTGGTATTAGACCTAGTTTTGTATTTTTCTATCGCGTTTATGTCTAAACCTATTGCCGAAGGAGTGTCTTTCAGGGCTTTGAAAAAATCGTATACGGTCTTTATAAGAATAACAGTCCCCACTACTTTGACTCCTTTTTCTATAAGTGCGCCTGCTCGTTCAAGGGCATCGTTTTGCCCTAAAAATCCGATTGCTTGGGCGGCAGCGGCGATGGCGAGGACGCCGCTTAAGAACCCTCCCGAGGAGCTTCCTCCTGTAGCGTTGTTTACGACTTCCTTTTGCTTGCTTACGTCTTGATCTCCTGGGGTTGTCATTACAAGAGAAGGAGCGTCTTCGCTATTCAGTAGTCTAGAACCCTCGGCTTTGTTTTTAGAATAACTGCGCTTCAGAGCGTTAGTGTTCCCTGCGGACTCCTCGGTGTTAAATCCGCCGTCTATGTCGGTTATACGAACGGCGTCTTGGGCTTTTTTAATGTCGGGCTTTTCAAATGTCAATAGTTTTTCGGGGGTGGCCGCTAAACTAAATTCTTTTTGAAACTCACGTAGATACTGCCTCTTTAAATAATCGTTATCTCCTACAGCTTCAACAGTAAAGGTTTGGGATTTTTCTATAAATACATCGCTGCACTTTCTGACAGAACGCTGTTTGTTGGTGCGAGGGTCTGTGAATGTGAAGTCGGCGCTTTGGTTTTTATACTCTTTAATAAGGTTATTGCCATAAATATGGGTGAACCCTGTGGCGTCATTGTATTTTCTGTAAGAATATGCACTTTTAAATTCGTTGCATCTAAGAACTACTTGTTCCAAAGGCGAAGGAGTGGTTAAATCCAGCTTAGGTAAGGTGTTAGATTCAGCCCCAGCCCCAGGTACCGTTCTAGTGACTCCTGTTTTTTTATTAGCCACGGTATTAAATAAATTGATGCTATTTATTATTAAAGTGTCGGATTCGTAACCGTCTTGAGTTGACGATATCATTTGGATGTTTATTTTAGCTTTATCAGTTTCTTGGGTGTCTATGAGGACTCCTGTTTCTAATATGTTTGATAGTCTGCCTGATTTATTTAAGACTCTTATTGGCTTGTCTTTGTAATTTTTCGGAGTGGCATAATCGGTTCTGCTCGTGTTTTCGGTTCCACAAACCGTTTCGGTTGATATTATTAATTTCTTTTGCCAATCCCTCGCCTCTTTTTTAATTTTACTCCTACTAAATAAAATCCTCAATATCCCTGGTTTTTTTAACGGGTCAAGAGCGCAATTTCCTGAGCGGATAGTTCCATCGCATAAGTCTGGATGGTTTTTTATTTTATTTTTATCTAGTTGTAGTGGCACGAACGAGTAAGTGTCTTTGCAAACCTTATCTTGGAACCAATTAGGGGCTCCCTTTGCGTCTAAATATCCCGCTTCGCTCTTAATACGAGGTGAGCGAACCATTAATCTGTGATCTTCGGTTTGACCGACAGCTCCCTCTATCAATTTTCTATTCTCTGATTTTTGAAAAACCTTATGAGATGTAGAGATCCTTGGGGGTAAAATATTTTGGCAGAATCGCTGAGCTGATAACTTAGCGGGGGTAGATAAATTGTCAGTGTTAAAAACAGATGCTGGGTTCCTTCTGATTTCAAACGCTATTTCTTTGGTTACAAATACCTTGCGGGCATCAGGGGAATCATATCCGTACTCCTTTTGGGTTTCACCAATATTTTCGTCCGAATCCTGGGTTGGAAAAGTCGCATCGGGAGCGGTGATTACTTGGGTAATCACTATTGGTTGATTATTCAAGAGAGGAGGTTGGGTGGCGCTATCGGATCCATCTACGCTATCAATGTTTGGGGCGAAAGTACCTGGAAACAGCTTCTTGTATTCTATTAATTGAGTGGCGGTTAAAGATAAGGTATCTGGGAATAAATTTATGATTGTATCTGTTTTGGGATGAGTAAACACCTTGGCATAAGACAAATTATTATTGCGGACTTTGAATTTTCCAGTGTTACCCAGTGAAGCTACGCAACGAGGAACGAAAGAGGAATCGGAGGCACCAGTTATTTGGTAAATGAATTCATTTTCATGAGCGGCGATGCCTTTTAATAGTTGGGCGGTTAAATTTGGGGCGCTGTTGACTGAAAAATGATGAGACCTTTTAAACCAGTGCGGCTTAGTTTTTAGGATTTTACCATCGATAATGGCGTTCAGTCTATTTGCGCCGTAACCGTCTAGTTTAGAAAAAATAGATGCCTTACGCGTTACCAAATCTGTATATTTCTGGATGCGAATTTCTACGGAGTATTTGGCAATAGAGTTTGGAGTGGTAGCAGTTTCCTCTGCGGGGGCGGTATGGTCAGATACATCCGCAGTTGGAGGAGGTAGTGGGTCTAAGGTTTTTTTTCCGTTCTCGGAAAAACCGACTTTATAATCATTAATGAAAAACTCTTCCGCTGTGTCGCAAAAGGAAATGTCGTACTCAGAGGTTTTTCTGTTTACCAACTTGGCTCTACTAAAGGCGCTGGCGGGGGAGGCGCATTCGCTTTGTATATACTTTACTAATATATTTTCTGCGCTTCCGCGTCCATCTTTGTTCGTACTGGTTCTTAAGGATTTTCTGATTTCTCCAATAGATGGGCTACCCCACTTTATGCCGAAAAGTTTGAGCCTACCTTTTTGGTTTAACTTTAAAGACTTTATGGAATTGGTTATCGGCGTCACTGGATTAGGAAAGGCTATGCGGATTATGTCTTTAGGAACCGTAAGACCTCGTAAGGTGGCGTAAAAGTGTTTTTTCGTGGCCATTTCATCTAGCACCGCTTCGCTGTAATTAGATACTCCCAAGCAGACTTCAGTGGCATGTCTTATGGAATCCCCCACCGAAGCGTCTACCTCGGTAGCATCGGTGGTATTTTGCACTGTGTTGAAGGTGAAAAACCTATCGGGGGTATTAATCGGCACCTCTGTTGGGAATATTTTTAAACGGACGGGGAGGGCTCGATCTAGTTCCTTCTGCAAGTTTTCCAATAAGGTCCCCTCTGGAGTATCCAACTTTCTGAGTCCCACGGTGTCAAATACTTCAAGTTGAAGTAAATTATCTGGTGAATCAGTTTGATTATTCCTCTCTCGCGCCATAATGGCGGCAAGCGCTTCTGATTGAGCTAAGTCATCCTGATAATCAATCGAACCAACCGACTCGTGAGACGAATCTGGGACAAATACTTTAAATTGAGCGGAATCCTCTATTGAGTTCAGCGAAGTTAAATTACCAGAGGTTAATCTAAACAACTTCTCTATTTTTCCACTAATTGGATTGAAAATTCCTATCTTTTTAAAACCAATGTTTTTTTGGTTTTCACGGCGACATCTAACTTGGTTACTGGCGGTATTGATATAAATGTCTTCGGACGAACAATTTAGTTCGTTATTAGATATCGATTCTAATAACAAACCTTTAATTGGATCTGAAAAGGTGAAGCGCTCAGCGGATACGGAGGTTGGGACATATAACAGAGAATCGGTGGATGCAAATACCCTCATAGAAGTTTGGATGGCTACGTCTGGGATTACGATCGCCGTGGAAGCGACTGGGGTAGTTGGGGTTACCGAATAGACGGGAGGAGGGGTGTATGGGTTGGCGGTTACGGGGGGGATAAGAGTGGCGATAGAAATATCTATGAGCGCAGGGGGCAGCGCTTGGACGATTGGAGTGGAGGCGGTTTCGTCTAAAATGCAACGGACGGGGAGGGCCATGCCCTTAGTTGTGGCATCAGTTACGCCGCCTGATGACAAAGAAATAGCGTATGGGTAGAATAACGTTGCGATGCGTTGCCTACTGACTGGTCTGGATGACGGGGTAGATGACCAATATTTGTTTGCGCTTGAGAATGATGGGTCGCGCAGAAGGCGTGGGCTCTTTTGCCCTGTAGATTGGTTTTTTATAGCCGCAGCTAATGAATCATTTCTCACATTTACCGACCAAGAATTTCTTTCGGTATCTAATTCGGGTGCGGTCGGCACCCTATAGCCAACTGGGCAAATGCCGCTGCCATCGATACGACTCCAAAAAGCCGAGCGAAGGCGTCCGCGGCCATCGACCGAACCACGACCCCCATTATTGTTATAAGGACTCCAATCGATGGTCCAATCGATGGCCCAGCGGCTAATGAAATTTCCATGATTAGGGGTGATGCTGTCAGCCTGAGTAGTTGAGTTGGGAGACCCTCTTAATTGATGTCCATCTGCTGGTCTGCCCCATTGATACAGATCACCATAAGAAGCTTCGTCATCAGGACCCGTAGGGGTTCGACTAGCGCCGAGGTTTCTATCTAACCAAAACCTTCCTGTTGTTTCGTTTAAGATTGGGGCGTATTCCTTGTTTTTGAATAAGAAGGGGGGATATGTTGGGGCGTCAGCGGTGCCGCTGATCGTATGGGATGGGGTGAGCTCAACTACTACAGGGGATGAGGCGAATATGCAACGGACAGGGTGTCTTCTTATTCGGGATGTGGACGTAGATGTCGCCGCAGAAAATGGATGGATAGCGGCAGGACTAAAGTCTACGGACCTCGAAAAAGGTTTGTTGCTCAACCCATAAAGACGAAATAAACTAGGGTATTGAGGATCTGCGATCCAAAACGAAGCGTACCATGTTTTGCTGACATGCCATCGCCGTACGTACTTGTTGCCCCTCCAGCCCCGCTCCCAGTAACCCGTGAGGTTACGCTGAGAATACGGTAAGCGAATATTAGATGGAATAATTTTGCTCGTTCCACTCGAACTACGCCCTACCCAGGAAGCTGCCTCCGCGGCCGCCTCAGAGCGAAGCGGAACTCTATAGCCGATTGGACAAATGCCGCTGCCATCAGTACTTTTCCAAACAGCGGCGCGTAAACTTCCGTCGCTATCATTGGTTGCCCAATCCCCACGTCCACGAAGCCAGTCGTCTCCTGTAAATTCGTAATCACCATCGTAGCTCGGATGACGGACCACCTGATGACCGTCTGCAGGTCTGCCCCATTGATATAAATGGCCGACAGATTTTTCGTCCGTGAAGCTAGTAGCAACTCGATTAGCGCCGAGATTTCTATCTAGCCAGATGATGCCCGAGGAAGTGCTTTGAACCGAACTGTACGTTTTACTTTTAAATGAGAAGGCGGCGTGGTTAAACTTGGTGATAATAACGGTGAAGTCTCCCTGGGATGACTGCGGGTGAGGGTGCGAGTCGTGGGCAGTTATCGTCATGTTGTAAATATTATCACGCCCTTCATCGATTGGATTTTCAAAGTCAAAACCACGGCCTGATGTAACTATCCCAGTAACGGGATCTATAACGAATAACTTGGAATCTGGGCCGCTCATGGTATACGTAAGCGCGTGGCGGTGGTTCCCCCTCACAATAGGAGACATGCTGGTAAATAATACGCCCTCCGAAATAGTGCTTTGTGTAGGGATTAAGACAAACGGATTTTGCTTAACGGCGACAGTGAAGTCTTCCGAGGCTGTCTCGGGGGCAATATTTGAATCGGCGGCGGTGATGGTTAGGTCGTAGACATTGTCAGCATCGGCATCGGTTGGGTTTTCAAAGTCGAAAGTAGCGTTGGAAACAACTATGCCTGTGGCTGGGTTTATAGAGAATAAACTGGAATCTGGGCCGCTCAAGGTATATTTAATTGGGTTGGTACGAGTTCCCTCTAAAACTGGCAATTTACTGGTGTAA
>VSKW01010293.1_pt1 | contig 31002 bp, 24 predicted proteins | sample 4798611 | NCBI WGS metagenome assembly VSKW01 (sample SAMN12179536, study PRJNA552185) | sponge metagenome | biome: deep-sea hydrothermal plumes; feature: spots directly above weak diffusing fluid; material: sea water; isolation source: sponge from the Crane site of a hydrothermal vent ...
AAACGCATGTTACTTATATTGATAGATAAACCAGATTTATTCTGAACTAGTTTCTCAATAAACTCAGTTGGTAATTGAGGACTAAAAGGTGGATTATCTTGCATAGAGTGACTTTATTTATTCGCTATACTTTATAGATTGTGTCATTTGCCATCTAATCAAGCTTCTTTGTCTATACTATACATAATCCCTTGGCATAAGCACCTATATGACTAGGTAGATGACTATAGAAGGACTATAGAAGAAGAGCAAATTACTTCTTATCTGATTGGATGTTTTTTGCGAGTGGCTGCGCAGGATTAAGTGCCTTGCCTCCCCTGGGTTTAGACCTACTCTTACTTGCTACCTTCTTAGCCCTTGACTTCTCATCCTTCTGATACCTAATCCATTCTTCAGGTGGGTTTGGTGCTTTGCCTTTCATTATAGCTTTTATTTGCTCTTCACCAATAGTTTCATATTTAATCAAGCATTCCGCCATCAGCTTCAGTTTTGACATATTCTTTTTGAGTATGGTTTTGGATTTGCTATAGGCATCTGACAATAATTTTTTGACTTCTTGGTCAATCAACTTGGCTGTCTCTTCAGATGTTTGCGTTTTATTATTATTATTAAGCTGACGACCTAGGAATACCTCATCTTCTGTTCCATCAAATTTTTGCGGTCCTAATTTTTCTGACAAGCCCCACTTTGTCACCATGGCGCGAGCTATGCCAGTGGCTCTTTCAATATCATTGGAAGCCCCAGTAGTTATATACTCTCTACCATATACTAACTCTTCAGCTACCCTGCCACCAAATAAACTACATAGCTGACTAGTCAGCATCAGTTTACTTTGGCTATATTTATCCTCTTCTGGCAAGAACATAGTAACTCCTAATGCTCTCCCACGTGGAATGATTGTAACTTTATAGACAGGATCATGCTCTGGGACAGTTAAACCAACTATAGCATGGCCTGCCTCATGATAGGCAGTCAGTGCCTTATCTTTATCGTTCATAACCATGGAGCGTCGTTCACTCCCCATCATAAGCTTATCCTTGGCTTTTTCAAACTCAAGAATACCAACTTTCTTGCGATTGGTCTTTGCCGCAAGGAGTGCTGCCTCATTGACTAAGTTTGCCAAATCAGCTCCAGTAAATCCAGGAGTACCTCTGGCAATGGTCATAGCATCATCTGGAGAAACATGAGGCACCTGCTTCATATGCACCTTAAGTATTTTCTCACGCCCGGCCAAATCAGGTAAATGAATGAAAACCTGTCTATCAAAACGACCAGGTCGCAACAAAGCTGGGTCCAAAACATCAGGACGGTTGGTTGCGGCTATGACGATAGTCCCACTATTTTTTTCAAAACCATCCATTTCAACTAGTAATTGATTGAGTGTTTGTTCTCTCTCATCATGTCCGCCACCTAAACCAGCACCACGATGGCGTCCAACCGCATCAATCTCGTCAATAAATATAATACACGGAGAGCTCTTCTTCGCTTCGGTAAACATATCCCTTACTCGTGAGGCACCAACACCAACGAACATCTCCACAAAATCAGACCCAGATATACTAAAGAATGGGACACCTGCCTCACCGGCTATAGCTCTCGCCAGTAATGTCTTACCAGTCCCTGGAGGTCCGCACATAAGGATGCCACGTGGAATTCTGGCTCCTATTTTAGTAAACTTGCGCGGATCTTTTAGAAAATCCACAAGTTCTGAAACTTCTTCTTTTGCCTCCTCAACGCCAGCAACATCGGAAAACCTAGTAGTGATATCTTCGCGATTTAATGCCTTGGCACGACTCTTGCCGAAGCTAATGGGGTTGTTGCGACCACCTCCAAGATTCTGCATGCCGCGCATTGCAAAATATAAGATACCAAATAATAACAGGACTGGAAATGAAGCAATAAATAGTTGCCTTAGCACTCCTTGCCTTTGAGGAGCTTCGCCAATCACTTCAACATTGTTGCGGAAAAGGTCGTCCATAAGTTGGCTATCCTCTGCCGCTGGTCTGGTTGTGCTAAACTCATCTCCATTTTCTAAAGTGCCAGTAATAGTATAACCACTAATGGTAACACTGCTAACGCTTCCTTGATTGACTTGTTTTATGAAGTCAGAGTAATTAAGCGAGTTGGATTGTGGGGCTATGCTTAGATTGTTACTAAAAACAATCCCTAGAAAGAACAGCACCGAAAGCCATAAAAGTATATTCTTCTTCATTGTGTGTAGTTTATCATATAATAATTCATACTATATTTATAGGGTCATTCTTATTTTTTTCAAGTGTTTAAAGGTATAAATATGCATATTTTTAATTATTTAATTATATTGTGAATTATTCGTGTATTAAGTATTTAGTGCTTTGCGGCTTGCAATTATGTAGATTTCCTTGGATGTGCTACGTGAAGCAAGTGGTTTAACTATTTTATGCTTATAACCATCACGCCTTAAACCTTGTATAAACTCTTGCAAATCACTACCTTGAAACATCTTGGTCAATAAAATCCCCTTATCCTGGTTGAGCAACTCTCGTGCCTTATCGAGAACTCCTAAACCCAATTCCAGCATTTGTGCCTGATCACGAATACTATTGCCAGAGATAGCAGGAGCCATATCTGATAATAGCAGGTCAACTTTATCTGAACCGAGCAACTCCTCTACTTTGGGCGGAGTAATCTCTGTTATAAAGTCCCCAGTGAGGATAGTTACATTATAAATTGGTTGAATCTCTACCAAATCACAGGCAAGGACTTTGGCATTATTCGCCATTCTTTCTTTGACAACCTGTGTCCAGCCGCCTGGAGCTGCACCTAACTCAAGGATGTAGCTGCTCTTGGCAATGAACTTATACTTTTCATCAATCTGCAATAGTTTCCATGCTGAACGAGCACGATATCCAGCAGCAGCGGCTTCCTTGCTGTAAAAATCTTGGACTTCTATGATATTTAGATCAGTTTATGTTGAGAAATTAGATTCTCAACTACCGAAGTGTCGGCTAAGGTTGATAAGTCGCCAAGATCATCATATTCAGAGGCGGCAATCTTACGCAGAATGCGCCGCATTATCTTACCTGAACGGGTCTTAGGCAGAGATGGTGAAAATAGAATAATATCTGGCTTGGCTATGGGACCGATTTCTTTACGCACCTGGTCAAGTAATTCATCTTGGAGTGCTTTGTCCCCTTCAATTCCCAAGATCAAAGTAACATAAGCGAATATCCCCTGCCCTTTTATCTCATGCGGGTAGCCGACGACTGCCGCCTCAGCAACTGAAGGATGTCCGACTAAAGCACTTTCTATCTCAGCAGTTCCTAGGCGGTGCCCAGAAACATTTAGGACATCGTCCATTCTACCAGTTATCCAATAATAACCATCGGCATCTCGCCTCGCTCCATCACCAGCAAAATAGTAATTTTTATAATCGCTAAAATAAGTGCTAACGAACCTTTTATGATTACCATAAATTGAACGACTCTGACCTGGCCAAGAATCCTTGATGACTAGAGCACCACTTGCCTCGCCCTCAACTTCTTTGCCGTCTTTATCTATTAAGGCGGGCTGCACACCAAAAAACGGTAGAGTTGCTGAGCCCGGCTTCAATTCTGTTGCCCCAGGCAAGGGGGTGATCATGTGACCGCCGGTCTCGGTTTGCCACCAAGTATCTACAATGGGGACTTCTCCACGTCCCAGAACTTTGCGATACCATTCCCAGGCATTGGGGTTGATTGGTTCGCCAACTGTGCCTAAAACACGCAGTGATTTTAGCGAACACTTGGAGTATATTTCATCGCCCTCACGCATCAAAGCACGGATTGCGGTTGGAGCCGTATAGAAGTATCCCACATTATGTTTATCAATGATTTCGCCCCACCTTGCTGAAGTTGGGTAATTTGGTAGTCCTTCGTATATTACAGTGGTTGCACCATTACCAAGAGGTCCATAAACTATGTAGCTATGACCCGTGATCCAGCCGACATCAGCTCCACACCAAAATACATCACCTGCTCTGTAGTCAAAAACATATTCATGAGTCATAGTTGTCCAGAGCATATAGCCACCAGTACTATGTTGTAGCCCTTTAGGTGTTCCAGTAGAGCCAGAGGTATATAGGATAAACAATATGTCTTCAGCATTCATCGGCTCGGCTGGACAATCATCTTCTTGCCTCTCTACCAACTCATGATACCAGACATCTCTCGCATCCTGAAAGTTAACTTCTGCTTGCGTGTATTGAACTACCACAAGATGCTCCACCTTGTCTGTCTTAGTGAGTGCCTCATCAACATTCTTTTTCAATGGGATCACCTTACCGCCACGCAGCCCCTCATCAGCAGTGATTACCAAACGGCTGTTGGCATTATCAATGCGATTTGCCAAAGAGTCCGGTGAAAAACCACCAAACACAACTGAATGGATTATCCCCAGACGAGCACAGGCCAGCATGGCAATAGCCGCCTCTGGGATCATTGGCATGTATAGGGTTGCAACATCACCTTTACCATAGCCCAATTCTTTCAAACCATTGGCTAAGCGGCATACTTCGCGATGTAGTTCTTTATAGGTTAGACGCGAACTTTTGTCAGGGGTATCGCCTTCCCATATTATGGCTGCTTGGTCGCCGCGCTCTGCAAGATGGCGATCAACACAGTTGTAGCAGGCGTTTAATTCTCCATCTTCAAACCATTTGATATGCACATCATCATGGGCAAACGAGGTGTTCTTGACTTTAGTATAGGGCTTAGACCAATGCAGGCGTTTGCCATGTTGCCGCCAGAAGCTATCAGGATCATCAACTGACTCCTGATACATCTTAAGATACTTATCTTGATCAATTAATGCCTCTTTAGCAAAGGCGGGATCTATGGGATATTTTATATCAGACATAATAATTATTATACCTTAATCTATTCCTTCTTTAATAGAGAATCTCTTAGCGCAACTCTTTCTGATTTGTAGGGGTAATATGCCAATTCTACATTCTTCGCAAGATACCATAGCAGGGATATTCCTAACAGACCCCAAAGAATCTGCCAACCCAATATTAGGGAGAGCACAGATCCTCCTCCAAGAAGATTAAAGTCATAAACGCTTACAAAAACTGTCGGACTCAATGCAAATATTAACCATAATATGCAAGCAATCCAAGAGGGAAGCTTTAGATGTCTTTTATCTCGTGGCAAACCAGCATAGCCAGATAAAAAATTATGGAACTCTTTTTTGTGCCTGATTGAGTCAACATCATTCGTGATGAAAGATAAGGCAATCGTAATAACAAAATTTACAGCTAGTCCCCATAAAACACTTTTAACATTCAGTAGATATTCCATGGCTGGAAGTTGTAAGTTAAATTGAGAAAAGAAGAAGGGGTCGCTAAGAATGACTGTGATGATCCCCCCGAGCATACCCAAGTTTATACCACTTCTGGTAAAAAAGGAACAGTAGGTAATGCCTATAATAGCTGGTAAGGTCTGACAGGCAATGCCCAGGGCTAAGCTATAAATATTTAGTAATGGCATATCAATGATGAGTGCCAATACCCAAGATACAAGAGTAATTAGGCCTACCAATAATAAAAGAGCTCGCGGCTTTTTCATGGAAACACCAAGCGGTTCTATGATATTCTTACTTACTGTAGATGCGGTATGTGCTAGATAGCTAGACCCGGCCATCAATAGCGAAGAAAAAATACTAAGAGCTATTAATATACTTACCCACCTATGTTCTGTAATATTAAGAATTAGCAGAGACAATAATTTGGAAGAATCTGTGAAGGATGGATAGAATATATTAATTGGTTCATTCAGGGATTGCTGCACCTCAATATAATCATTAATTTTAAGTGCTTGCATTGCCACATAGATAATTGGTAGGACTAGAATCACTAATAGTCCTATAGTTAACCAAGACAAGCCCAGTGAATTATGATTTAGAAATCTCATAGCAGATCCTGGTGCATTCCAAACGATGCTCAAGCAAGGTATAGCAAGCAATAGCAAACTCAAACTAATAAAACTTAAGTAGTCAACCAGCACAGAATATTCTTTAACTGGGGCAACGAACATCACACTTTCAACCTCGGAAATTAATAAATTAGTGAAGTCATCTAGATGCCAAACAGAAAAGCGAATAACTATCATCAAAATCAAACCCAATATGCCGAGAAGCATTATTAGTGATTGAACTCTATAGAAAGGTAATAATCCTTTAAGGCCACCCCAGACCACATATACAGCTGGTAGGATCACAGCTAAGCTTATACCCAGCCACGCAGGTAAATCACCACCACTAAAAACATTTAAAAATATACCAGCCACTCTGGCCTGTGCTATGATAAACATAATGCTAAAAAACAAGCTAATCAATGCAAACAGCCGCTTTATCTGAGATGATTGAAAATACCTGCCAAATAACTCATATATAGAACCATAGCGTGCAACAAGAAGCCATAAACGTTTAGTCAAAAAAACTATGCAAGCAAACATAGGTATAAAAGCAAGGCCTAAATAACCTAAACCATACTGCTCAGCAACTGCCGGATAAACAGCACAGACCCATAAGAGTAATAAGGGGAAATAACTTAATGTTGATAGGTCCAGCGGAGTAATATCTCCTCCACTAAGCTTATAGCCATTAACATCACTTAATCTAAATCTATTCCTGCGATAAAGAAAAGTACAAAATATTAGCCAACTTGTAGCTAAAATAACCCAAAACCAAATCATTATCTCATGTGCTCAGTTAAACGACCTGATGCACTACACTTTTTAGTATAGACAATAAAGATTCAGGACTATCAGCGTAATAGTTAGCATCCCATTGAGCTGTATCGTCACTGGGATTTCTATAACCATAAAGAGCAACTAAAGTTGCAGTGCCAGCCGCCTTACCGGCTAGTATGTCTTTACTGCTATCTCCAACATAGACCACTTTTTCTGGATTCATGTCTAACTGCTCACAAGCATGGAGAATAGTGTGCGGATGTGGTTTCATATACTCTAAATCATCTCCGCAAACCAATACTTTATGACCTTGTAGAGTTTCTATAGCATTTACTATAGGCAGGGTTCCACGGCGACTCTTGTTGGTTACTATACCCCAAGGAGTGTCTTTGAGTAACTCAATAACCTTTTGAATGCCAGTAAATAAGCAACTACCCTGCTGAAGTGGATCTTCAAAATAATAATCAAGAAATTTTTGCCGACGACTATTCAAAGCATCCATATCCTTAGTGCCGAATGCCTCACCAAGCAGACCCATAGCTCCATCAGAAATGCAGGGTTTTAATACTTCATCTGTGGGGATGGAATGATTCTCTTCTTTTAGAATGCGTTTAGTCGCATGGAGCATATCTGGTGCTGAATCCAATAAGGTGCCATCCAAATCAAATAACACTGCATCATATTTTCTATTATCAGTATCTAACATCAGTAGCTGGTATATTAGTGTCCTGTATATCAGTAGCTAAGAGTAATTGCATCCCAGAGTCGTTACAGGGCCTTCCCAATAGTGGCAGAAGTATTTAGTAGATTGAGTGGTTGCTCTAGCTGATTTCTCTAGAGGTCTTCTATAGAGGGTTTAGGCGTGGAAACTTTCTCCACAGCCACACTCACCTTTGGAGTTTGGGTTGGTAAATTTAAACCCCTCTTTGAGACCCTCTTGCACATAGTCCATTGAAATGCCTTGCAGATAAGGTAAACTTTGGGGATCAATAAAAAGTTTTACTCCCTGTGCTTCAATAACTTTGTCTTGAGTGGATACTTCATCAACAAACTCTAAAACATAAGCAAGACCTGAGCAACCAGTGGTCTTAACTCCCACTCTGATACCTAGACCTTTACCGCGTTTGCCAAGTTGATCCGCTATGTGATTAGCTGCAGCCGATGATAAATCAACAACTTGTTTATTATCCATAAGAATTAAAATTACAGGATGCTATTAGCACCTGATCCTTAGTATAACTGATGTAGTATTAACCAGCTGCTTCTGCTTGTGCTGGAGCGCTACCTTGCTTTTTCTTGTAATCATCAATTGCTGCCTTAATAGCATCTTCTGCTAATACGGAACAATGGATTTTTACAGGAGGCAAAGCAAGTTCTTCTACTATTTCAGTATTTTTAATTTTGCTTGCTTCTTCTAAGTTCTTACCTTTCAACCACTCGGTTGCCAGAGAGCTAGAAGCAATTGCTGAACCACAACCATAGGTCTTGAACTTAGCATCTTCTATGATACCTCCTTCGCTGACTTCTATTTGCAATCGCATAACATCGCCACAAGCAGGAGCTCCTACCATGCCGGTGCCAACTTTTGCAGAGTCGGTGTCCAACTTTCCAACATTACGAGGATGCTCGTAATGGTTTATTACTTTATCACTATATGCCATAATTCTTTCTAGTTAGTGGGCTGCCCACTCAATAGCTGATATATCAACCCCATCTTTATACATATCCCACAAAGGAGATAGTTCGCGCAATTTATTCACCGCAACTTTAATATCCTTAACCGCCTGATCAACTTCTGCTTCAGTGGTATATCTACCAAAAGTGAAGCGGATGGAACTGTGAGCTAACTCATCATTGCGTCCCAAAGCACGTAAAACATAAGATGGCTCCAAACTTATTGAAGTGCAGGCCGAGCCAGATGATACTGCCATATCTTTTAGAGACATCATTAAAGATTCTCCTTCAATATAATTAAAACTAACATTCAGGTTGTGCGGAACTCTCTGCTCCATAGAACCATTCAGATAAATCTCTTCCATGTCCTTGATCTCATTCCAAAAACGATCTCTCAACTTTGTCATTTTCTTAAGATCTGCTGCCATTTCTTGTTTAGCTATGGCAAAAGCTTCACCCATGCCCACAATTTGGTGAGTTGGCAAGGTGCCAGAACGCATTCCTCTTTCATGACCACCACCATGCATTTGGGCCTCTAGCCTAGCACGAGGTTTACGCCTAACAAACGCAACACCTATGCCCTTAGGACCATAGGCCTTGTGAGCGGAAAAACTCATTAAATCAACTTTCATATCCTGCAAATCAATTTCTGCTTTGCAAGGAGATTGTGCAGCATCAACATGGAAAACCACTTTGGCAGCTGAAGTAACTTCGCCTATTGCCTTGATATCCGTGATAACCCCTATTTCATTGTTTACATGCATAAGAGAAACCAAAATTGTATCCTCCCTTATAGCCGCTGCAACTTGGTCTGGAGTAATGATACCTTCACTACTCGGATCAAGATAAGTAACCTCATAACCCTCTCTCTCTAGTTGGCGGCAAGTATCTAAAATTGCCTTGTGCTCAATCTTGGAAGTTATTATGTGTTTGCCCTTCTTGTGATAGAAATGGGCAGTGCCTTTGAGGCATAGATTGTCGCTTTCTGTAGCACCAGAAGTCCATACAATTTCACGTGGATCGCAATTTAGCAAATCGGCAACCTGCTTGCGGGCTTTTTCAATAGCGGCTTCCGCCTCCCAGCCATAAGAATGAGATCTTGATGCTGGATTACCAAATACTCCATCTAGAGTTAGGTAGTTCATCATGACTTTAGCTACCCTTGGATCTACAGGAGTAGTTGCTGAATAGTCAAAATAGGTGCTTGGCATTATACTTACATTATAGAGTTAAACAATAATTATTACAAGTTAATCAATATTATTTCTTCTGAACTTCTAATACTTCTGCTTCTTCAACCAATTTGTCTTCAGTTGAGGTAATAGGATCGTTAGAAATATTCTCCAAAATTGCTTCTTGTTCGCCTTCACTCAATTCTGTAGTATCACTATCACGACTTATTAAAGCAAGTCGTTTTTCTTTTTCTTTGGTCATCTCATAATGGAAGTATCCAGTACCAGCCGGAATTAAGCAACCCACTATTACATTTTCTTTGAGACCATGCAATACATCTTCTTTGGCATTTATTGCTGCTTCTGTAAGAACTCTAGTAGTATCCTGGAAAGATGCCGCAGAAATAAATGAATCTGTCGATAGTGAAGCACTTGTAATACCTAAGAATACCCTTTCATATAGAGTTGGTTTTTTACCAAGTTTCTCTAGTTCTTCGTTTACCCGATTAACTTCTCTAAGTTCAACTTGCTCACCTTTGACAAAAGTTGAGTCGCCCACATCAGTGATTCTAACCTTACGTAATAATTGCGATACGATTGCTTCAATATGCTTGTCGTTAATTTTAACTCCTTGCATGCGATAAATAACCTGAACTTCATTGACGATATAACTAGTAAGTTCTTCTTCACCCCTATATTTCAATATATCATGGGGGTTCATTACTCCTTCGCAAATCAATTCACCAGCATCAACTTGACTGCCTTCAAGAACATTTATATGACGGCGACGTGGTATGGTAATTTCGTCCAACTTATCACCTTTATCTGTAACAATCAACAACTTAATCTTGTCAGCTGTCTCCTTGCCAAACTTGACTAGACCTTTGCACGGGGCAAGAATAGCTGAATCCTTAGGTATCCGTGCTTCAAATAAAGCGGCTACTCTTGGCAAACCACCAGTTATATCATGGGACTTCTGTTCTTCCACAGCAATCCTAGCGATAGCTGTTCCTTTACTAACCTTTTGTCCTTCAACCACATTTACCACTGATTTAGCTGGTAATATGTAGCTTAATTCACGTCCCAACTCTGGGTGCATTACTGGCTTACCGGATGTATCAGTAATATAGATACTGGGGCGCATGAGCTTACCAGCTGGAGGTCTCTCTGTTGGATTTATGATTTCTATATTAGAAAATCCAGTGGACTCATCTGTTTGATGCTTTACTGTAATATTCTCTTCAAAATCTGCAAAGTTGACTACTCCACTTTCTTCCGCGATTATAGGCAAACTATGTGCATTCCATGTGGCTATTTGTTGTCCCGCCTTAACTGAAACTCCAGCATTAACCAATATGGAGGCACCATAAGGGACACTGTAATTTTCTGTTTCTCGGTTTTGATTATTGAGTATTTTGATACGTCCTGAACGGGATATAACTACTAAATCTTTCTCATCTTCACGCTTAACATAACTGATATTATCAAACTTGACTTTACCGCCAAGTTTAACAGTTACGTTATCCACCAGCGATGCCTTACTTGCAGCTCCACCAGTGTAGAAAGTTCTCATAGTCAACTGAGTACCTGGCTCACCTATGGACTGGGCGGCTATAACACCCACCGCTTCACCTCTATTTACTAGAGTACCACGAGCTAGATCAACACCGTAACATTGACGGCAAATACCTGTAGCGGCCTTGCAGGTTACTGGTGATCTTATAATCACATCGCCCACATTATTTTCATCCAATACCTTTATTGTTTCATCATCAAAATAGGTACCAGCTGGTAGCACTACTTTATTAGCACCTTCTTTGCCAGAATATACATCTTGAGCCGCAATCCTTCCATAAATTCTTTCCGCAAGAGACACCACAGTATCACCACCTTCTACTACTGAGGTAATACGCAGACCTTGATCGGAACCACAGTCATCTTCAGAAACTATAAAATCTTGTGATACATCAACTAAACGTCTAGTAAGGTAACCTGAGTTAGCTGTCTTAAGTGCTGTGTCTGCCAATCCCTTACGAGCACCATGAGTACAGATAAAGTATTGCAATACTGAAAGACCTTCACGGAAATTTGAAGTCACAGCTGTTTCAATAATAGAACCATCTGGACGTGCCATCAGACCACGCATACCAGCCAACTGGCGAATTTGCGATTCGGAACCACGGGCTCCAGAATCCGCCATCATATATACAGGATTAAAGGACTTAAAGGATTTTTCCTTTTTACCTTCGCCTTCAACATCTGTACTAATATTCTGCATCATCACTTTACCAATCTCATCATTAGCATTGGACCAAGTATCAATGGTCTTGTTATATTTCTCTCCGCGAGTAAGTAGACCATTCCTAAAATCTAATGCAATTTGATTAATCTCTTCCTCTGCCTGTCCAATAATAGATGTCTTCTCTTCAGGAATCTTAAGATCATCCAAGGATATTGATATGCCTGATTTTGTTGCATACTCAAAACCCAAATACATCAAACGATCAGCAAAAATAACTGTTGTCTTGAGTTCTAAACGTTTATGACTAACACTAATAATATTGGATATATCTTTATGCTTCATGGTCTTATTAGTCAAAGAAAACTCTATACCATCTGGAACTATCTGGAAGAAAATCAATCTACCTGCAGTAGTTTCATAAATACCTTGTTCCGTCAAAAACTCTTTTTCCTTGTTAATGGAAATAGATTTAACTCGCACCTTAATCTTGTCATGTAATTTTATGACGCCAGCATTATGAGCACGCACAACCTCTTCTGGATCAGCAAATACTTTAGTTGACTCTGGAGATTTTTCATCTACACGCGTCAAGTAATATAGACCTAATACTACATCCTGTGATGGCACAATAATTGGTGCCCCATTTGCTGGAGAAAGTATATTATTAGATGACATCATCAAGATCCTTGCCTCTTGCTGTGCCTCATAACTAAGCGGCACATATACGCCCATTTGATCTCCATCAAAGTCGGCATTGTAAGCAGCACATACTAACGGATGTAATTGAATTGCCTTGCCTTCTATGAGCATTGGTTCAAATGCTTGTATACCCAAACGGTGTAAGGTAGGTGCTCGGTTAAGAATCACTGGATGTTGATGAATAACTTCTGCTAGAATATCCCAGATAACTGGCTCTTCATTTTCAACAATTCGTTTAGCTGATTTTATTGTATTGGCATAATCCCTAGCTATTAGCTTATGGAACACAAAGGGCTTGAATAATTCTATTGCCATTTTTTTAGGCAAACCACACTGGTGCATACGTAATTCAGGTCCAGCTACAATAACAGAACGTCCTGAATAGTCAACCCTTTTACCCAATAGATTTTGACGAAAACGTCCTTGTTTACCTTTGATCATATCCACTAATGACTTAAGACGTCTGGTGTTATGATCAGAAACAGAACGAGGACCTCTAGTATTATCAAGCAAACTATCTACCGCCTCTTGAAGCATTCTTTTCTCGTTATGAATGATTACTTCTGGTGCATGCAAGTTAATTAATCTCTGTAGTCGGTTGTTACGATTAATAACTCTTCTATATCCATCATTAAGATCTGAAGTCGCAAATCTACCTCCTTCTAGTGGCACCAAAGGTCTCAACTCTGGTGGCAGAATAGGCAATACTTTGAGTATCATCCAACGAGGGTCATTATCAGTGCGATTAAATGCTTCTAAAAGCTTAATTCTTTTAGATATCTTCTTGATACTGTTTTCCGACTTACTATTCTCAATTTGCTGACGCAACTCAAATAGAGTGGTCTTAATGTCTATAAGCTCTATAAGCTCTAATATGGTCTCAGCGCCAGCTCCTGTCTTGAAACGAAAATCTTCAACTGCTTCGTCTTTATATGCCTCGCTTCTTTCATAACTGAGAAGTTCACCTCTTTTCAGTCCTGAGTTACCTGGTTCTATAACCACATTGGATTGAAAGTAAATTATCTTTTCCATCTCACGCACTGGAATATCCAGGAACAGCCCCAAACGTGACGGCAATGATTTTAAAAACCAAATATGAGCAACCGGACTAGCCAACTCAATATGCCCCATGCGACTACGTCTGACTTTAGATGCCATGACTTCAACGCCACACTTCTCGCACTTCACTCCACGATGCTTGAGTTTTTTATATTTGCCACAGAGACATTCATAATCCTTGACAGGTCCAAATATTTTCGCACAAAACAATCCGTCTGATTCAGGTTTTAAAGTTCTATAATTGATCGTCTCTGGTCGTTTAACTTCTCCAAAAGACCAAGACCTTATGACTTCAGGTGAAGCCAAGCTAATACTAATAGAGTTGAAATCCCTTTTCTTGTTGTGTAAACTATATTGTTTGATACTTTCCATAATTTTTACTTAATAATTTTCTATAGCTATTAGCTTTTATTTGCACTCAATGTTCAAGCACAAAGACCTAATTTCTTTGATTAGAACATTAAACGATTCAGGAACATAGGAATTTACTTCCGAGTTTCCATCTATTATATTTTTATAGACCTGCTTCCTACCTTCCACGTCATCGGACTTGACCGTTAACATTTCTTGTAGTGTATAAGCTGCTCCATAGGCCTCCAGAGCCCATACCTCCATCTCTCCAAATCTTTGTCCGCCCATTTTAGATTTACCACCCAAGGGCTGTTGAGTAACCAAACCATAAGAACCAATAGATCTTGCATGTATCTTGTCTTCCACTAAGTGATTAAGCTTGAGCATATACATATAACCAGAAGTTATATTTTGGTGGAAGGCATCCCCTGTTCGCCCATCATAAAACACCTCTTTTTCTTGATGCGGCACTTTAGCAAGCTTCAATAAACGTTCTATATCTTCTTCAGTAGCTCCATTAAAAACATAGGTTGCCATTGGAACTCCATCTTTTAAAGTTCCACAAAACTTTCTTAACTCTGTTTCGTCCATTGATTCAATATGTTCCCAAGCAGAACCAGTATCCATATCCCCATATATGGATTTAAGTAGTTTGAGCAAACCAGTAAGTTGTTTCTCTTGATCAAGCAATTCTTGAATTTTTTCCCCTAAGCTTTTAGCCGCATAGCCCAAATGGGCTTCCAACAATTGGCCTATATTCATACGTGATGGCAGGCCTAAAGGACTTAAGACCACATCAAGAGGGTTGCCTTGAACGTCATAGGGCATGTCTTCCACTGGAACTATTGCTGATACAACACCTTTATTACCATGGCGACCAGCCATCTTATCACCTGATTGGATGTGTCGTTTTACTGCCACATAAACCTTAACTATTTTGAGGACACCTGGAGCTAATCCTGTATCACCGGCCTTAATCTTCTTCTCAGTGTCTGAATAGTTTTTATTCAATTCTTTCTCTACCATAATAAGATTTGCACGGGCTTTATCTAATTGGTCATTCAAACTACTGTCAGACATTGATAAATTAAATATATCTTTCAGTTCTAAGTTCTCTAGATCTTTTTTGGTTAGGCGGTGCTTACTCTTAAAGCCCTTACCTTTTTCAACCTGCTTGCCAGCCAATTTTTCTTGAAATTGGGCAGCAGTAATTTTACGATATATCTCATATTGAGTAGTAGTAGTATTCTTAGCTTCACTTAGTATTGCTTTGTCTTCCGCCTTAGCTCGCTCATCTTTGTCAACGCCTTCGCGAGTAAATATTTGAACATCCACTACAGTGCCTTTGACACCTGGGGATACCCTCAATGAGTTATCTTTAACATTTAGTGCTTTCTCACCAAAAATAGCGCGTAATAAATTTTCTTCAGGGGTCAACTGTTCTTCACTCTTAGGCGTCACCATACCTACTAAAATGTCACCACTTCTAACTTCAGCACCAACTTGCACAATACCACTTTCATCCAAGGATGCTAAAGCCATCTTGCCTACATTGGGTATGTCTCGGGTAATCTCTTCGTCACCTAATTTAGTAGTTCTTGAAGTACAGGTTAGTTCAACTATATGGATACTAGTCAATCGTTCGTCAGCAACTAACCTTTCGGATAGCAATATAGAATCCTCAAAGTTATATCCCTTCCAGCACATCAGACCTATTCTCATGTTTGAACCTATAGCTAATTCACCCAAGTCCGAGGCAGAACCATCAGCAATAATATCACCTACGCCTACAACATCATTCACTTCAACTGAAGGCAACTGATTTATGCAGGTATTATAATTAGTTCTTCTGTAGGTCTCAAGTGGGTAAATATCAACTGGTAATTCATTCGTATCATCGGTAACTCTGACAACTATTCTCTTGGAGTCAATTTCCTCTACAACACCACCACGCTTTGCAACAACACAACGTCCAGAGTCCCTAGCAACATATTTTTCCATACCAGTGCCGACTAAAGGTTTTTCGCGTTTAACCAGAGGGACTGCTTGTCGTTGCATATTAGAACCCATCAATGCTCTATTGGCATCATCATGTTCAAGGAAAGGTATCAATGAAGTTGCCACAGATATTAGCTGTTTCGGAGAAACATCTATGAGTGTAACTTCTGTGGCAGGTCGCAACATTACCTCGCTACGATACCTTACAGGAACTATCTCATCAGCTATTCTATTGCGTTTGTCAACCTTGGCACTAGCCGAAGCGATAACATGGTTCCACTCATCCATAGCAGAAACATACACTACCTCATCAGTAATAGCTTTATCCTTAACTCTACGATAAGGGGTCTCAAGAAAACCATAGGAATTAATCTTAGCGTAGATAGCTAAAGAATTAATAAGTCCGATGTTCGGACCTTCTGGGGTTTCTATTGGACACAAGCGTCCATAATGTGAAGTATGCACATCACGCACTTCAAACCCAGCTCTTTCACGTGATAAACCACCTGGTCCTAAAGCAGATACCCTTCTTTTATGAGTAACTTCGGATAATGGATTAACTTGATCTATTAGCTGAGATAATTGACTGCTCATGAAAAACTCTCTTACTGAAGCTGAAACCGCCTTAGCACTAATTAAATCTTTAGGAGTTTGTTTATCAACATCAGGCAAACTCAAACGTTCTTTTACAGCTCTTTCAACTTTCAATAATCCCAATCTTAGAGCATTTTGCACCATTTCACCAACTCTACGGACACGTCTGTTCTCCAAACTATCAATATCATCAATTTCATCAAGACCATCTTTTATACTAATAAGTATTTTAATTGTTTCTACAATGTCATCCTTTTCCAGATGGAGTAGTCCAGTAAGATCTTCGCGATTTAAACGCTTATTCAGCTTCATTCTACCAATGTTTGAAAGATTGTAACGGGTTCCATTGAAAAACAAATTATCAAAAAACTTAGCTGCTTCTTCCCTGTTGAACTGATCGCCAGGACGCATTATCTTATATATCTCCCCTACAGCATTCTCCTTGCCCTCAAGCCAATAGTTAGCAAGAGTATTGGATATGTAAGGTCCACGATCTAATTCATTGGTATATATAATATTAATTTCCTTCACTCCCTTTTCGCGCAGTTGTTCCATTAGCAACTTATCAATACTAGTGTTACATGGCGCTATTAACTCATCATCTACTAGGATATCATGAGCTAAAACCTTACCGTAAAGGTGTGTTTCAGGTATAGTAATTTCTTTGAGACCCGCCTCAGCGATTGATTTGACATCATCGGCAGTAATTCTATGTCCAGTATCTACTAATAGCTTACCCTTTTTGTCTTCTATGCTGAAGCCAACCGTCTCATCGCGAAGATGTTCGGGGACTACGTCCATAGTTAATCCATTCTCTCCAATACTGACCTTATCTGTAGCGAAGAACATAGCTAGGATTTCTTCATTAGTAAAATCTAAAGCACTCAGCAAATAGTTTATTGGTAATCTGTGACGGCGATCTATCCTTGCGAATAGGTTTTCTTTGATATCAAACTCAAAGTCCAACCAAGAACCGTTATAAGGAATTATGCGGGCAGAATATATGAATTTACCGGAGATATGGCTACCTCCTCCATCATGGTTGAAAAATACTCCAGGGGAACGATGCAACTGAGAAACAACTGAACGTTCGGTACCATTAACTATAAATGACCCAGTTGGAGTCATCAAGTGGGTATCGCCCATGTATACATTATCTTGGGCTTTAACCAAGCCCAATTTATTTTTGTCGGCTTTGTCTCTCACAGCTAAAGACAGCTTGGCATAAACAGGTGCAGCATAGCTTGTGCCGTTTTTACGGCATTCATCCACAGTGAATGGCGGCTCACCCATAGTATATCCATGATACTCTATGTGGGCCTTACCATTATGGGCTGAAATAGGAAAGACCGATTCAAATGCCTTATGTATTCCAGATGGTTCATCACCATGAGGAAACAAAAACTCATTATACGACTCCATTTGAGTGTCCAATAAGTTAGGTATTTCAACAACTTCCTCTAATCCCCCAAAATTGTAACGCAATCTCTTGCGTTCCATTAAGCTATACTTCATATTGACTTATAATTATTCAATAACTTATGTTGTGCATATGCCAATGCTACTTTCGCTAAAATAATAACTCATTATTTGAGTTCTACTTCAGCTCCTGCTTCTTCCAGTTGTTTCTTGAGATTCTCTGAATCTTCTTTGCTTACACCTGTTTTAATGCTGGATGGAGCTCCATCCACCAAGTCCTTGGCTTCTTTCAAACCAAGCTCGGTAATTGCTCTAACTACTTTAATCACAGCAATCTTGTTGCCACCAGTAGCTATAAGCATAACTTCAAACTCGGTTTGTTCTTCTGCCGCACCAGCGTCGTCTCCAGCGCCACCTCCAGCAGGAGCAGCAACTGCAACTTGAGCAGCTGATACACCAAATTTTTCTTCTATAGCTTTTATAAGTTCAACTAGTTCCATGACACTCATGTCTGAAACTGCTTGCAATATATCATCTTGTGAGATTTTCGCCATTTTATTTTCCTCTATTTTTTGTTTAATTATTTGGTTGAGCTAACTGCGGACAGTGAGCGCACCAAACTTGTAGGTATCTGATTAAGCGTAACAGCAAACTTCTGAACAGGTGCCTGTAACACTGCTGCCACTTGAGCTAATGCTTCTTCGCGAGTAGGTAGATTCGCCAAAACAGATATTTTATCTGCTGACAGAAACTCACCGCTCACGGCTAAGCCCTTAACTTGGAACGTAGGATTTTCCTTGGTGAAATCTCTGAACAATCTTGCGACTGCACCAGGTTCTCCACGAGAAAATCCCAACAATGTAGGTTGGCTAAGTTCAACTTCCAAACAAGCATAATCGGTATCCGCAATAGCTCTCTTAATAAGAGTATTCCGGGTAACTTTGAGATAAACATTTTTATCCCGAGCATTTTGACGCAACTTCGTCATAGAAGCTACATCTACACCTCGGTAATTGGCAATTGCCGCATCTAACGCTGTCTCAGCTTCTTGTTTGATTGACTTTACTATATCAACTTTTTCAGATTTTAATAACATTACTTTACTAACTTAAATAAACGGCAACTCATCACTATGTAATTACCGTCTGCACAGGAATATTAAGAAACAACTAAGTGCTATCTCTCCTGTGGTCTTCAACAATATTTTATCCAGCAGGGATATTCACTAATACACCAGGACCCATAGTAGAAGAGACCGTTACTTTTTTCAGATAGGTTCCTTTACTTGTCTTGGGCTTTAGACGTATTAGTTCATCCATTACCGCAATAAAATTCTTTTCTAGATCGCTCGCTTGAGTATCTAGTTTACCCAAAGAGCAATGCACTATCCCCTGCTTATCGTTACGCAAACGCACTTGACCCGCCTTAGCTTTAGCTACAGCTGCCACAACATCTTTAGAAACAGTTCCGTCCTTAGGATTAGGCATAAGTCCTTTAGGACCAAGCACTCTACCTAATTGTCCCACCAGCTTCATTGCCTCTGGAACTGCAATCACAACATCATAGTCGCATTCACCTTTTTGCATTGCATCGGCTAAATCTTTCATTCCACTCTTTACTGCACCATTTTCAAGTGCTTGTTTGGCATCATCACCATCAGCAAAGACCGCAATCTTAATATCTTTCCCAGAACTAACTGGTAAACTTAACATACCACGCACCATTTGGTCACCCTTACGCGCATCAACTCCTATATTAATTGCCAAATCCACAGTTTCAACAAATTTAATTTTACTTTTCTTTGCCAGCTCTTGGAGAATTCCTATTGCAGCAGAAAAATCACGTGCTTCTGGTGTTGGCAATAATTCAGCCGCCAACTTAGCTCTCTTAGTTAATTTAGACATCTGTTTCAATCCCCATGCTACGAGCAGTTCCTGCTATAATTTGCACTGCTGCATCAATATCTCCAGCATTTAAATCTTTCATTTTCACTTCCGCTATTTCTTCCAATTGCTTGCGTGATACCTTCCCAACTTTTATTTTATTTGGTTCGCCACTGCCCTTACTTATGTTGGCTGCCTTGCGTAGTAATACTGCAGCAGGAGGGGTTTTGATTATGAAAGTGAAAGATCTATCGTTGTATACTGTGATTACGACTGGGAGAGTCATTCCTGACTCTTGATCTTTGGTCTTATCATTGAAACTTTTGCAGAACTCTTGAATAGCCACTCCATGTTGCCCAAGAGCTGGTCCTAAAGAGGAACCAGGGCTTGCTTGACCTGCTGGTGCCTGAACTTTGATTACTGTCTTAACTTCTTTAGTTTTGCCACCTTTTGCCATAATTATGTTCTTTATAGGTTATTATATCAATTCTTTTGGACTTGCGAAAATTCTATCTCCACTGGAGTAGCACGTCCTAATATAGAAACAGATACTTGCAATTTACTTTTATCAGAATCCACTTCTTCAACAGTCCCACTAAAACCAGAAAAAGGACCATCTGTTATCCACACTACTTCACCGACTTCAAAAGGATAACGTTCTACTTGTCCATCTATACGATCTTTTATAATGCCAATTTCTTTTTCTTTTACTGGCAATGGATTTTTATTGGTGCCTCCTATAAAGCCCATGACTCTAGGAGTAGAACGCACCAAATGCCAGGTTTCTTCGTTCATATCCATATTAACAAAAACACATCCTGGATAGAATTTGCGATTACTAGTCCGCTTACGCCCACTATGGACTTCAACAACCTGTTTAGAAGGAACCAATATCTCCTCACCAAATGACTGCTTGAGCCCACTATTAGAAATTCTTTCTTCCAGAAGCTCTTTAACTCTGGACTCGTAACCAGAGTATGCATGCACTACGTACCAATTCATTTCAATTATAAAAAATCAACCTAACAACACGAATGCTAGCCAAGAAAAGAAAGAATCCATTATCCACAATATCAGCATTACTATACCAACTACTACCATAACCGCTATGAAAGTTTGCACAATTTCTGGTCGCGTAGGCCAGACAACTCTGCTAAGTTCTAGACGTGCTTGCAATGCGAGACGGTAAAGGTTTTTCCCTTGCTCTGTGGTATAGAATATACCGCCAGTAACCAATAATACACCCAAAGCAACCAAGACCCTATAAAAGAGAGAGAACTCGGAGTATATATAGTTACCAACAACAACAGCAGATAATAATGCAATTATTAAAAGCCACTGGACCCATAAGAGGCCTGAAAATGTTTGTCTATCTGTATTCATAAAACTTAATATTAACTGCAGGTCAGGAGGGAATCGAACCCCCAACCTGCGGTTTTGGAGACCGCTGCTCTGCCAATTGAGCTACTGACCTAAGTAAGTCGGTAAATAAATTATTTACTAAACTTCTATTTGTTGACCTTGGCAACAACTCCAGCGCCTACTGTGCGTCCGCCTTCACGTATAGCGAAACGCAAACCTTCTTCCAAGGCAATTGGAACTATCAAAGTAACATTCATTTGAATATTATCACCCGGCATTACCATTTCAACATTATCTGGCAATTTAACTTCGCCAGTAACATCAGTAGTTCTAAAGTAAAACTGTGGCTTGTATCCATTAATAAAAGGAGTATGGCGTCCACCTTCATCTTTGCTTAAGACATATACTTCTGCTTCAAACTCAGTATGGGGAGACATAGAACCGGGCTTAGCAAGCACTTGACCACGTTCAACTTCTTCACGTTTAGTTCCTCTGAGCAACACACCGACATTTTCGCCGGCACGTCCTTCATCAAGCAATTTACGGAACATTTCAACACCAGTGCAGGTTGTTTTAGTAGTGTCTTTCATACCGACAATTTCAACATCATCACCTACATTAACAATACCTCTTTCAATTCTACCAGTTACAACAGTTCCACGTCCAGATATACTGAACACATCCTCTATCGGCATCAAAAATGGCTTCTCTATATCACGCACAGGTTCAGGAAAGTATTCATCAAGTGTTTCAACCAACTTAATGATTGAAGGAACACCTATTTCACTTTCATCGCCTTCTAAGGTTTTGATAGCTGATCCTACAATAATAGGAGTGTCGTCGCCAGGAAATTCATATTTGTTGAGGAGTTCACGCACTTCGACTTCAACCAATTCTTGTAGTTCTTTGTCGTCAACCATATCGGCTTTGTTCAAATAAACAACAATCCTAGGAACGCCTACTTGGCGAGCCAAAAGTATATGCTCACGTGTTTGAGGCATTGGACCATCGGCAGCGGAAACCACTAATATAGCCCCGTCCATTTGGGCGGCACCAGTGATCATGTTTTTCACATAGTCGGCATGTCCAGGACAGTCAACATGAGCATAGTGACGTTTATCACTTTGATACTCAACATGTGAAGTTGCGATAGTTATACCACGCTCTTTCTCTTCGGGAGCATTATCGATCCCTTCAAAAGCGATAGCATCCCCGCCCCATTTATCAGCGCAAGTTTTAGTAAGGGCAGCAGTCAAAGTAGTTTTGCCGTGATCTACATGCCCAATAGTGCCCACATTAATGTGGGGCTTATTTCTTTCATATTTAGCTTTAGCCATAATAATATTACCTATACAATAATTTAATTAACAAATAATCTCCGAAGAAACAAAAAATTCAAGTATTAAAACTCTCATAACCACTCAATCATCAAGCTCATAACCGGATTTGAACCGGTGACCTCTTCATTACCAATGAAGTGCTCTACCGACTGAGCTATATGAGCCCATAAAAATACAATATACAAAATATTAAAATAAAGCAACAGGACAAACCCGATGCTTTCAATAATAATTATACAAATTTATGTAGTTGTGATTACACTTTAACACAAAAACATCCAATTCCCAATAATAATTATTATTTTTTTAAGATTTTGTATATTTTATTAAAAATCTTATGCCTTATAATCAAGAGTCAAGTAACTCTTGAGAAAGAAATAAGCGGGTAGCGGGAATCGAACCCGCATCCTAAGCTTGGAAGGCTGATGTTCTACCATTATACCATACCCGCACAATTCATTCTTAACTACCATTTATAGCTACCTAGGCATTCTATACGACATCTATGTAGCTCAATATATTTGGAGAGGGCAGGATTCGAACCTGCGAAGTACGAGACGGCAGATTTACAGTCTGCTGGGTTTGACCGCTCCCCAACCTCTCCTAATTATAAGTACAATTTCTTATATGCCGGCACCAAGAGTCGAACTCGGGACCTACTGATTACAAGTCAGTTGCTCTACCAGCTGAGCTATACCGGCTTCTAAAATCTTATTTTAACACCAAAACCTAAGCTATTTTCAAATTTAGCAATACTACTTGGAGTTTTTATCTTTAAATCTCTAAACGAAGCAGTTGAATATCTATAAGACACACTTCCTATGACTACAGGAGTAAACATTACTTCATAAAAAATTCCTGTCTGTAGGACTTCGTCAATTTTATTGGTAGTTAATAAATTAGGGGCATAGTCAAGAGACCACAATAATATCGTTGGTATTCTTGTTTCAAATCTATAGCCCATGTCCAGGCCTGGCATAAGACCTAAACCAGAGTGTTTGACATTATCTCCTCCAGCTTTACCAAAATCAGCACTCAGTCCTAATACCCTAACTCCAGCAGAAAACAAAAAATTATAATCCTGAACTGAATCCAACGAAGAAAATACATCAAAGCTTATTAGCTGAATTCCTTTATTATTAAAAAAATAGGTGCCGCCTAAGTCCACAGTACTAGCATGATTTCCACCAGACGACAAAGATATTTCTGTAGAGGAGAACTCTTTCTCGTCCAAGCTGTAGCCCAAGGTGAAATAAAACTTACCGGCAAAAGCAGCACTAGAAAACATTATAGCAAGCGTAAATATAATGAATCTCAGCAGAGATAGAGTGAAATTTGTTTGCATAAATTTAATATCTTATATAGCATCCATGAGCTGGATATCTATTACTTATAGCCCTCTTTTTCCAATCTTTGACTTATGTCACTAGATCTTTCCAATTTCAACATAATCAGTAGGTTTGAAGAAACATATATGGAAGAGTAGGTTCCCACTATGACCCCTAACATCAATGCCAGTGCAAAATAACGTATGCTATCACCACTAAACAAAAATAGACAAACCAGCACAAAGAAAGTAGTCAATGAAGTAATCAAGGTGCGTCCAAAAACCTGACGTAAAGAAAGATTGATCACTTCTGTTAGTTTTTCTATATTAGTAGTTTGTAAGTTCTCGCGTATTCTATCTGAGACCACTATGGTATCATTGAGTGAATAGCCTATCACTGCCATTATAGCCGCCAAGACACTTAGATCAAATGGCACTTGAAACAAGGCAAAGAAACCTAATATTATTAATACATCATGCACTAAAGCGACAATTGCCCCCACAGCATATTTAAGTTGAAAGCGGAATGATACATATATTAGGACCATTAGGATCGCCAACAACATCCCCAAGCCACCCTTCTCTTGTAACTCTTTACCAACTTGCGGTCCGATATATTCAGCAAGACGCAAGTCAACGTCTACTCCATCTTTACTAACTAAATCAAGCACTTGCTTGCTAACATCTTCTGGGGTGTTAAGACGTATTAATATGGTGCTACTGTCTCCAAAATACTGCACCACAGCAGAAGAGAAACCACCATCGTCCAAGGACTCTCTTATTTCTTCAAGGTCAACTGACTCAGAATAGCCCAGCTCAACAACTGTGCCTCCAGTAAAATCAAGTCCCCAATTAATCCCACGCAATAATATAAAAGCTAGTGCTAAAACACACAGACCAAGTGAGGCGATACGCGCCACGCCACCATAATCCATGAAATTGAATTTAGCGAAAGATTCTTTAATTGACATAAACTTGTATAGGGTTAGATATAGATCTTTTTCAGCAGTTTCTTAGCATATAGAAACTCTAAAATGCGCCGAGTAAATATTATGCTCGTAAACAAAGACGTCAATATACCTATTGATAAGGTTATGGCGAAGCCCTTGATTGGGCCTGTACCCACAGAGAAAAGAATGATACCGACCAAAAGGGTAGTAATATTAGCATCAATAATTGATAACAACGCCCGATTATAACCAGCGTCTATAGCCATTATTCCCGATAGCCCCTTACGCATCTCTTCCTTGATTCGCGAGAATATAAGTATGTTAGCATCAATCGCCATACCTATGGTCAAAACAATCCCAGCAATACCTGGTAGAGTTAGGACTGCAGACAACTGCGACATTATTGCTACAATCAATATCAAGTTAAACATCAAGCCCAAATTAGCAATTAAGCCAAACACTCTATAGTAGAACAAAATAAACAATATCACGCACAAAGATCCCAAAATTAAAGAGAAAACACCCTTACGGATATTATCCTGTCCTAAACTGGCTCCGATGGTCTTCTCCTCGACAAAATACATAGGAGCTGCCAAAGCACCTGCACGCAGCAGCAATGCCAACTCTGACGCTTCTGCTTGATCATAGAGGCCAGTAATAACAAATCGGCTACCTAAAACATCGCGAATAGTTGGTATGCTAATAATTTGTTTTTTGGTCTCTGTCTCAAACTCTGTGCTACCGTCTGCTTCATTCTTGACAAAATTCTTGACATTTGTCTCCACTAACAAGACCGCCATATTCTGCCCTACCGCCTCACGAGTAACTCGGTTCATATTACGCCCGCCTCTAGAGTCCAAAGTGATTGCGACTTGCGGTACACCAGTTTCATCAAATTGTGCTTGGGCGTTTATGACATTCTCACCGCCTACTATTATTTTTCTATCAAGGTATGCCCTTTCGCGTGGATTATCTCTAAAGGGGAAAGGCGTGCCAGCAGATGTACCAGAACGACTCGCTTCCATGCGGAACTCTAAATTTGCGGTTGAGCCGATAACTCTCTTAGCCGCTGCTGCATCAGATACTCCGGGCATCTCAACGATTATACGATTGCTCCCTTGACGTTGCACCAAAGGAGAAGTCACTCCTAACTCATTGATCCTTTCTCTCAAGGTAGCCATATTCTGACTTATTGCAAAATCGCGAACCTGCTCAACAAATACTTCAGAGAAATAAAAGTTTACATAGTAGATCCCACCTTCCTCACGCGTCTTTGCTTGCATCTCATATTCCGAGAAAAGTTGAATTGCCTGGCTACGCACTGAGTCAGAAATAAACCCTATTCCAATAGCTGGATAATCAACTCCATCAACTTTTTCCGTGACACCTGTTGAAAAATAAACACTGCGCAAGCGATTGCGCCCCAGTTCAACTTTGAACTCTCCCGCAGTAGCATCAATTCTTTGTCGTATAGCTGCTAGAGTATCTACTTCCATCAAGAAATGCACCCCACCCTGTAAATCCAAACCTAGATTTAGTGCCACACCACCGGCTAAGCGGATAAACTGGTTTGCAGTCCTAACTCGGTTATAAGACATTACATAGTCATCAGCATACTTCTCTTCCAACCAGTCGTTCAATAAAGCACGTGCTCTAGCACGTTCATCTTGATCATAGAATCTAATTTCAAATACCCTTACATCACTGCCGCCAACTCTTAAACGCCCAGCATACTCATGGGTAACATTGTTCTGTGCCAATAATTCACGAATACCATCACGAAAATCATTATCCAAAATAACCTGAGTTCTGGATGGAGATAAGTGCAAAGCATCCCGATCGGGATAAAGGTTTGGCCAACTATAAAAAAGAGCCCAAATCAGAACTATTATGACTAGTCCATCCAACCATAAACGTCTTTTACGTTGAGTGGACTTATAGCGTCTTTGACCGAAGGCATCGCCGAATAGATAACTTAACACCTTACGAGTAATCTAAGTAACTGCGACTTATTAATAAGAATTAGCACTGGTTTATCTTGCTGCTCTAGTTTATCTAGCTTCTGTAGTAGTTATCAATTTAGTATATATAAACTAAATTGTTTTGAGAGTCCCTTTCGGCAACACAGTGGCTATACTTGACTTCTGCACTTTGATCTTGGCATTGCGGTCTATTTCCAGCAAGGTAAAGTTTTCCCCCACATCAATTATCGTCCCAGCTATACCACCAGCAGTAACAATCTCATCGCCTTTTTTCAATTGTGACAACAATTCTTTATGTGCCTTAGTGCGTTTTGCCTGAGGGCGCCATAGAAAGAAATAAAATACTGCAGCAAATACTGCCAACAATATAAAAGGTTCAAAAGAACCTAAGAGCGAAGTTCCACCTGCCGCATAGGCAGGGGTTATTATCATATTCAACATGTTATTTAAAATACCTATAAAAAAATTAATAATTAATAAAAATACTATTAGCAATATTTTACATAACTTTATGGCAAATTAATTATTATTCTTAAGATATTTAGCATAAAAGTTATCAATGAACCGATTAAATCTATTTTCTTCTATGGCAGAGCGCATATCACCCATCAATTTTTGATAATAAAAAATATTATGGGTGGCGGCAAGCTGAGGTCCACTCATCTCCGAACAACGAAATAAATGATGTAGATATCCCAAAGAATAATTCTGACAGCAGTAACACTCGCAATCATCCTGTGGTGGATTCTGATTCTCGCGGTATTGGGCATTGCGGATCTTAATCACCCCATTAGCGGTAAATAGCTGACCATTACGAGCATTGCGTGTTGGCAAGACACAATCAAACATATCAAAACCGAGAGCCACCGCCTCAACCAAATCAGCTGGAGTGCCAACTCCCATAAGATAGCGTGCTTTATCTTGTGGGAGAATTTCATTCATATAGGCGGCGACTTCCAGCATCTTCTCTTGCGGCTCACCCACTGCCAGCCCACCTACGGCATAGCCATCAAATTCCATCTCTATTAGTTGCTCAGCTGATGTTTTACGCAAGTCCTTATAAACTCCTCCCTGAACTATGCCAAACATCTTTGGTTGAGTGGTCTGCTCATTAGCATGGCTTTTGTCCTGCGACTCTTGCAGTAGCCGCGTATGGGTTTCTTTACATCTTGCTGCCCAACGCAGAGATAGCTCCATGGACTTTTTAGCACTCGTATGAGTGGCAGGATATGCCAAACATTCATCAAAACACATTATTATATCTGCTCCTATGATGTGCTGGGCTTCTGTTGCCGACTCTGGCGAGAGGAATAACTTGTCCCCATCAATTGGCGAATTAAACTTGACCCCCTCCTCACTTAGTGAACGCATGTCACTTAAACTGAACACCTGATAACCACCAGAGTCCGTCAAGATGGCACCTTTCCAAGCAGATAAACCAAGGAACTTATGTAGCCCGCCATAACTACGCAATAAGTCCAACCCTGGTCGCAAGATCAAATGAAAGGTATTGCCCAGGATTATCTTAGCGTCTGCCGCCACAGCATCCCGCAACAGAGGCCCCTTGAGAGCACCTTGAGTTGCGATGGGCATGAATGCTGGGGTATCTATTTCAAGGGGCTTGTCTATATTAGTGGTATTATCGGCATTAGTGGTATTAGGGCTGGTGTGCTGCAGAGACAGCTTACCAAGTCGTGCACTAGAATCTCTACTCTTAAGCTGGTATATCATTGTGGTTTCTCTATATATCTATGCTTGGGTGGCATATATGCCTATTATACCATTAGATTAAGTAGCCCTCTAAGCTTAGGTTATTAAGTAGTAGTGCAACCTATAGGTTTTTTCTTATGTATATCTTCGAAATGCTTTATAATCTTTTTCTCTGCAGTTTTAGCAGCTGGATAACTGTCTTGGAACTTTTCACCAAATATCTCATACTTAGGGTGCACTGGGAAAAAGGCATATACATTAACCTTGCGATTTATATTCAACAAACTTTGTAGAATGAAATAATTAGTAGTGGAATTAGTTCCTCTCTCGCGATACTTTCGTGTACCGCAATTATATGACCCAACTCTCTTCTTTATTGAAGTTATAGTATGCCCTATTTTAAAGATTTTTTTATTAAGCGCAAAGATATATACTAACCCTTTCTTTTTTATATCACCACCTTCAATCTCTTTTAGGTCTAATTTCTCTTTCTCTTTATTAGGTATCAGATTACATAGATGACTGAAATGCTTTTTATGACTAAATGAGCTATAGGATATTTCTTCCTTTAAGTCAGCAATAGATTTAAGTAGTTGGATGTTTTTATTTTTTCTCTTTGCCATAATATTTACTATTAAATTTTTCTATTAGTTTCATTTCTGCAGAGGTAAGCTTAAAACTCCCCCAAATTGGCAAGCTCTGCAATACCCTAATATTGTTAAAATTGCCATAGCGCGTAATATTATTAATGAATTTATAAACTGCATTATTAAGTTCTTCACCCATTTTTGATGCCACTTTTTTATTGTCGCATCTGATAAAGGCAATACTTTGAGTCATCCCACAATTATCTATGGAAATCCCATATTGATTTGTTAATGAAAGAAATACTTTCCAGCCCTTTTGATATTTATGTGCCGCCCTACTCCATAGTGTCTGAGTTGGCGTATGGATTATTTTATGGCAATGCTCACTATCACGTTGTGTTGATAGGAATTCTTTCTTGGTTGTTTTATGCAAATAACTAGATGTTTCTATTTCATACTTAGCTATGTCTGGATTATTCACCGTCTTATTCAAAATATCCATCACCTGGGATGATAAGTATAGCGGTATAAACTTTTGCCCTGGTTCCAAAGTTACCGTCTGAGAATCACTAATAACATAATTATTAGTGACTGTAAAAGATCTGCGGTTAGGTTTTTTCCTAAGCAGAAACCATGTAAAAGAAGAACCAACCTTGGGGAACCACTTTTTTGCTCCGTGAATATCTACATGCATAAATTGATAGCTACTAAGTTCTTTTGGTAAGATGTTGCGATCCGAAAAAGACATCCAATTATTAGGAACTATAAATAATATATATCCACCATCAGTAGTTATATCAAGTGCTTTCTTAATAAATGATCTAGCAAGATTATGATTTTTTGATGTTCTACCCTGAGCGTTGAATTTAGCATAGGGGGGATTAGACACTACTAAGTCATATTTTATAGTGGTATCATATTCCATAAAATCTTGAACTGTCAAATTAATATCCACACCGAAATATTTCTTAAGATTATTGATTCTTTTTTCATTAATTTCATTGAAATATAAACTACTCAGCGGGACCTTAGTAGAAATATACCCATGAAAGTTTCCATTACCGCAGCAACTATCCAATATCTTAAGGTCAGGTTTTTTCCAAAAAGATGAAGGTAATGAATCCACCATTTCTTTGACACAGTCCATAGGAGTGCAGATATCATTTGTATTTACGAAATGGCTTTCATCTTGGTTTAATATACCAAAATATGATTTAGCAGTTATAAAATCTTTCTTCCCATGAATAAGTTCTGGACAATCATTAAAACCAAAACTATGATTAAAGTTCCTTGATTGTTTACTAGAATCCAGTTGTCCCATATATTATAATTAAAGGATTCTAAGTAAAGAAAGGTGAAAACACTAGGATAGATGCTAGGATAGATGCTAGAACAGATGCTAGAACAGATGTAAGGGTGTATGTAATAACTGACTTGCCGCGCATAAATTATATAGAACTATTTTATATCAACTAAATATAGTTTTAATTGTAGCATATTAAGAACACCTCCTATACTTCTCACTAGATAATATTTACACCTTAAGCAAAACTCTTCTAATCCTTCTTCCAATATAAGGTGAGTTGCTATGGGCATGAATGCTGGGGAGACGGGGCTGGTCTGTCTATATAGCTGGCTTCAATAACACTGGCATTCAGCAGCCTTAAATCAGCATCAAGACGGCGACTGACACTATAATGAGTGGTCCGATTAGTTTCATCCCATGTTATATTTACTAAATTTGACCCGAGAGTAGCATCTAAACCAGTTGGCTTTGCTGGTGGAGTTGGCCACCACCACCGCCGCCACCACAGGCGGCTAAAGAAATGCTGACTAATAAAGTTGCTAAGAGTTGAGTGCTACGCAAGTTATGGTTTAATTTGTATAGGTGGGAGATGATGTTTTTCATAATAATTAGTTGTGTGTGTGGGGCCTTTTCAGGA
>VSKW01013655.1_pt1 | contig 30973 bp, 31 predicted proteins | sample 4798611 | NCBI WGS metagenome assembly VSKW01 (sample SAMN12179536, study PRJNA552185) | sponge metagenome | biome: deep-sea hydrothermal plumes; feature: spots directly above weak diffusing fluid; material: sea water; isolation source: sponge from the Crane site of a hydrothermal vent ...
ATTGCAGCAGTCAGATTTTGTATCACTGCATGTTCCTAACACCGAGGTAACGAATAACTTAATTACTAAACAAGAATTAAGTCTGATGAAAAAATCGGCCTTTTTAATAAATGCTAGTCGTGGCAGTGTGGTAAATTTAGAAGATTTAAAAGAGGCATTAACGGCAAAGAATTTGGCCGGAGCCGCTATTGATGTATATCCTGTAGAGCCAAAAAAGAAAGGAGATGCTTTTAATACCGCTTTGCAAAACCTAGAGAATGTAATTTTAACTCCTCACATAGGGGGAAGTACATTAGAGGCGCAAGAAGCTATTGGTACAGAAGTCAGCCAAAGTTTAATAGATTTTATAGCAAGGGGAGACACCTCTAATGCAGTTAATGTTCCAGCGGTAAGTTTGCCAAAAAATATTCGTCCAGACTTTAGAGACTTAATTCATTTTCATGAAAACAAACCAGGAGTTTTAGGAGAGGTAAATAAAATTATTTCTTCTTACAATATAAATGTTAAAGCGCAAAGTTTATCTACTAATGATGAAGTGGGTTGCTTGTTGATGCGAATAGACTATTTGGATCAAGATATTTTTGAAAAAGTGTTAGAAAAAATTCAAGATTTAAAACCGTCTATTTCTACTAGAAGTTTATAATTGTTAAACAGAGGTGCGAGGCTTTCTTCCCACTTTTTTTTTTATTAAAAAATAAATAGTTATAGAAAGAAATAGAGCCGCTAAAAAATAACTATTAGCCTTTGCGGTAAATTTTAATATAGCATCAACATTATTGCCAAACAAAGACCCTACAAACACCCAAATAGGTACGCTAAATAATGCGGCCCCTCCGTCTAGGGCTAAAAAAACAAGAGGGTTTACTTTTAAAGTCCCTGCAGTTAAAAAAATAGGGCTTCTTAGGCCTGGCAAAAAGCGAGCAGTAAAACAAATTAGTTTAGAGTTATTGTTTACCTTTTCTGAAGCCATTTTAATTCTTTTAGGGGTAAAAATCTTTTTAAGGAAAGGAAGGGTAAAGGCTCTTTTGCCCATATAATAGCCTAAAAAAAACAAGATGCAGTCGCCGGCCATTACGCCCACAAAGCCTACAACACAAGCTCCTAAAAAGCTCATCTTACCCAAAGAAACTAAGATGCCCGAGGTAATAAGGCTAACATCTTCGGGAAGAGGCACGCCTAACCCAGACAGTAGCAGTACGCCAAAAATCAGTAAATAGGATTTTAGCACGCTAAGGCCAGCTAGCCAGCCAAGTAGATTAACAATAAAAATTTTTGATAGCTGATGTAAAGACATAAGTAAGTATTTTAGTGAATTTTCTTTTCTTATTCAAGCAATATATGTTAGGTTTATAACAATGTTAAAATCTTTTTTCACCGCCTTAGGAGCTTTATTATTTGCTATATTTTTTTTATTTGTTCTTCAGTTAGACTGGAGAGGAAAAACTTTAGAGGCGCATTTTTCGTCATGGGTAAAGCAATCTAGTGCTACAAAAATTTTGCAGCAAAAATCTTTAGTATTACAAAAAAAAATAAATAGTGAAATTACAGAGAGAAAGGGCGATACAGTAGATCGCTTTAAACAATTAACTAAATCTATTAAAAAGAAATTTAAGCGCAGCTTAGGTAGCGAAATAAATAACAACTAGTCTCTTTTGTTTAAAGAAGACTAGTGAAAATATTTTATTGTCTGCTAAAAGTGATTGCTTGCTAAAATAATTATTTGATTGCTTTTTGAGAAGCTTCTTTCTTAACTTTTTTCTTGCCAAGCAATGAAGCTACCGTTCTTTTGTCTGCAACTTTATTTACTTTAGATTGAGATTGAAAAGGGCAGTTAACTATTTCTTGTGCATGCTGCTTTTCTAAACTAACAAGAGCAGAAGCTTTTGCATTAGCTTGAATTGCGGTTAATGTAAAAAATAACATTGTGCTTAATATAATTTTCATAAAATTCCTTTTGTTATTAGCCTAAAAGCTACTGTTCTTACTAAATATATCGGCCTTTAGGTTAAAAAATCTATATATTTTTTTAAAAAGTTGTATCGCTTTAAGACACAAATAGACCAAGGGCTGGTAGCTAAAAATAGCCCCACCAGTTATTTAATAATATTTTTTGACCTAGAGTGTAAGCTAGCTTTTTGGCTATTTGATAGTGTTTTGTAAATTAGAGCGCGAATTAGCTTTGCCAGTTAAAGCTTCGGCTAAGTTTTTGTCATAAAAATTGCTGTTTTGCCGGCCAGCATTGTTAGCATTAGTGCGGGAAGATAAGTTTAAGCATTCTTCGGCACAACTTTTTGCTTCAATATCTTTATTGGTCTCGGCCTTACTAGCATGGCTATAAAATACAAACATTAAGCTAAAGATGAGTAATAAATTTTTCATAGTTCCTTTATGTTTTTTTATAAGGTTTTATTTTGTGTACTAACAGGGCCAATTACTTTTAAAAAATTATTAAAAGTTTGTATAATTTGATTAGCTACAAAAAGGCTTGTAGTACTTTTTTTACCCGCTTTAATTTCTCCACTTTTGGTGTAGGCTAGGCGTAGAGTTCCTAACCCTGGCCGGGTAATTGTGGCAGGCTTTCCAAATCGATTTTCGTAACCAATAAGAATATTTTTTCTGGTGTGATCTAAAATTTCTTTTATGCGGCCGGCATTATCATAAGTTACCTTGGCCGTTAAGCCAGCGCTATTTTTAGCCCAAGAAATATTACAAGCCTTGTTGTATTTAAATCGACTATTAATTTTATGCCTTTCTTTTTTAACATAAGCAATTTTTCGAGATTTCTTTTTTGTTTTTTTAGGCAAATAAGCAAAAAAGCGCTCTTGGGTATTGGAAACAGTATTGCATTGTTTGTTATATTTATAGCTAGTAACTTTAGAAATTTCGTCTTTTAAAATAATTTGCCCTATACGGTTGTATTTTAACTTTACTATTCTACGGCCTTTTTGCACCTTAGTAGGTCTTCCAAATTTAGAGTGATAAGTAATTTCTGTATATAAATTATTTACTAAAAAGCGAGAGCGATATAAGTATCTAGAGCCATTTTTTCTAGTTTTATGAAAAAACTCATACTTGGCTTGGTGGGTAACTTTTCGCTTACACTTTTTAATTACTTGAGACCAATAATGATCCAATGGATTTTTTTTACTTTCACCGTAGCTGTACTTTTCCACACAGCCCTTTTGATTAGTAAAGCTAGTAACCCAATCTTTGCTTAAATTATAAGACATAGCTACAAAAGTTTTATTAGGATAAATAATTTTAGTTAAATTATGTTGCGAGTCTGATTGGTAATGTACAGTAACTTTATTTTCATCAGTAGATCGAATTAAATCATTACCCTTAAAAGCATAGGCAGCAGTGGCACCATTAGACCCCTGTAGCTTGGTTACTTTTTTTAAAATATTGTCATAAAAAAACTGTAACCGCCTTCCTTTAGTATCACTAACTTCAGATATTAAGTCTTTTTTTCTTTTAATATTTAGCCTGTTACCAAGTTTGCTAACAATACTAACCAGCTGTCCTTTTAAATTAAACTCTTGTTTTATTCCTTCTTTTAAATATCGAGTAAATAAATTATTTTTTTTAACAAGGTATTCATTCTTTCTTCCGTCGATAATGTACTTTGTAAAAGCGTGAACTTCACCCTTAATATTTAAGTTTTTTGCAAACTCCTCTCTTAAAAAAGCATTCGTCTTTAATTTCTTTCTTAAGTTAGCTAAGTACCTAGAGCTAAGATCGGGGTTTCTTTTTTTTACTTCTTTAATAATTTTTTTATTTATTTGTAAAATATTTTTTTGTTTAAAAGAGGAGCTTTTGTATAAACTTTCAAGCCCTCCTCCACATTCTGTTACCAATACGCTGGAGTCTGAATTAATAGCCAAAGTGGTTTCGTAATCAGAACACCATCCGTAACCAAAAATACCATTAAAAACACTGCGGCTGTTATAGGTGCGCTTAATGCTTAAATCTAAACCGGTACCTTTTATATGCATGTCTAAAAAAGTTTTAGAAAAATTAGAAGTTCGCATATCTACTACAGCGTAGCTGTTAATAGAGCATAAACTAATTAAGACAATAAGTAGGCGAGAAAGAGACTTCATAATAAAACATCCTTGTTTTTGAGTTCTCAATTATTATAATACTAATTAGACCTTTATGTTAACTATTTTTTTTATCATAGTAGAGCCTATTACGACTAAAACTATAATTAATAATAGTAACCCCCAACCAACGGGAGTAGTAAATAAGGGCTTCATAAATTCAGGGTTAATTCCACCAATTATAGCCATTAAAACAAAAGGGATAGCGGTTAAAATACGACCTTGAACTAGACCTTGAGCTGTTAAAGATTGAATCTTTTTTTCAATTTTTTGTCTATCTCTGATTGTGTCTACAATAGTTTCGAAAGTAACCCCTAAGTTACCACCAGTTTGTTTTAAAATATTAATAGAGCTGGTAAACATTTGAATATCAGGAGTGGGAACCCTTTCTGAAAATTCTTCTAGACTTTGTTCTAGCGGCATACCTAAGCGATTTTTATTTAAAATTAAATTAAATTCTTGTGCCAAAGGTCCAGGAATATTTTTAATTACTCGGTCCATGGATTGCGGCACACTTAGGCCAGCCTTAATACCATTTCCCATAATCACGCCACCATCTAACATTTGATTGGTAATTTGAATATTTCTTTTGTCCATAATTTTTTGAAATAAAATTTTTGGAATTTTCCACCCTAAAACAACGGCAATGCCGCCCATAAGTATACCTGCAATAACATTAGGCCATAGTAAAAAAAATATTAAAGCACCTATTCCAAAGCTACCAACAATCATAAAAATAGTTAGTTGTTTTTTTTCTATAGGGATAAACATTAGCTCGATCATTTTTAAAACTTCTTCTCTGTTTCCAAGGCTAGCTTTGTGAAGAGCCTCTAAAATTTTTTGCATATTTATATAACAAATAATGCAAACGCTAAAGCCGATAAAAATGCTTAAAAAAAGAGAGCTAGCCATTGCCGCCTACCTTTTTAAATTTATTTTTAAAAATAATTCCAGGCTTTTTAACGGCTTTGCCAGAGTTTATTGGCGAAACTTTTTTTAATGTTGAAATTTTTGAAGGGGTAATTGATTTTTCGCTAGCATTTATTTTGTTATTTTTAGTTTGCGAACTAAAAACAGATGTTAATATTTTTGTCGAAGGTTTTGCAGTAAGTGAATTTTTTGTACTAAATAAATTTCTTGGAATTTTTATTCCTTTTTGTTCAAACTTTTCAATGAAAGAGGGGATTAAGCCCATAGATTGAAATTGCCCAACAATTTTTCTATTTTTATCAAAACCTTCTTCTTTAAATCTAAAAATTTCTTGCAAAGTTACGGTGTCTCCCTGCATACCTAAAACTTCAGAGATGTGCATAATTTTACGACTACCGTCACTAAGGCGTGAAATTTGTATAATTAAATGCACGGCACCAGAAATTTGTTCTCTCAATGCTTTTGCAGGCAACTCCATTCCGGCCATCATACAAAGTGTTTCTAGTCGCGAAATAGCTTCTCGAGGATTATTAGAATGAACGGTGGTCATAGAACCATCATGTCCAGTATTCATGGCAGACACCATATCTAAAGCGGCACCATCACGACACTCACCAACAATAATTCTGTCGGGGCGCATTCTTAAACAATTTTTAACTAAATCGCGAATGCTAACTTCTCCGGTTCCCTCTAGGTTAGCAGGGCGAGTTTCGAGGCGAACAACATGTTCTTGTTTTAATTGTAGTTCGGCTGCGTCTTCTACAGTTACAATTCTTTCGCGGCCAGGGATAAAGCTCGACAAAACATTAAGCAAGGTCGTTTTACCAGACCCTGTTCCGCCAGAGATAACAATATTTAAACCCTGTTCTACACAAATTTTTAAAAAACCAGCCATTGCAGGAGTTAAGCTACCAAATTTTTCTGTAAAATCTTTAATAGTAATTCTGTCAGAAGGAAATTTACGAATGGTTAAAGAAGGCCCATCAATAGATAAAGGTTCTATTACCGCATTTACACGACTGCCGTCAGATAAACGAGCATCTACATAAGGAGTTTTTTCGTCAATACGACGGCCAAGTGGAGTACAAATCCGCTCAATAACATTTCGCAATTGGAGGTTAGATGTAAATGTGGTTGTGCTTAATGTTAATTTTCCCGAACGCTCTACATAAATATGATTATACCCATTAACCATAATCTCTGTTACCGCGGGGTCTTTTAATAAAGTTTCCAAAGGGCCTAGGCCAAGAGCTTCGTCTAAAACTTCTTGAATAATTTGAGCACGAAGATTGCGGCTAAGATTGTTTGCTAATTTATCGGTAAGTTCAACAATAACTGTTTTTGTAGTGTCTTTTAATTCCTGCTCTTTATTAGGATTATTTTTTGAGTTGATAGAGTCTTTCTTTATATTCATAGTGATAATAAGCTCTTTATGAATTTGTATCTTTAAATTATTTAAGCTTTGTTGATCGTCGCTATGTTTTGAAGTAGAAATGTTGGCATCAGATTCTGACAAAACCTTTAGTCTTTGTAATAATCCACCACTTAAGCTAGTTACTAATTTTTTATAAGATTGTGATAAAGAAATATTGGGCTTGCTTATTACAAAGGGTGTGGCATTTTGCAAAGCCCCATAACTAGAAATTTCATCATTGGGCAAAATGGATAAAATCTTTTTTTGCAAATTTGTCTCTATAGCACTGCCACTTAAAGCACTTTTAGAATCAAATTGGTTTACAATAATTTGGCTAACCTCTTTAGGAACAGCCTCTAGTGTAAGTTCTTTTAATTTCCGCTTGGTAGCGGCAATCGATAAAGGATCAGCTTGAGTGACTAACAATAAAGCATGAGAATTGTTAATCACTTGATTTTGTAATTCTAAAAAATTACTTCCTAAATCAATCACAATAAAATTATACTGGCTTTTTAGTGACAACAGATATTGTAAAAATTGAGAACCCGAAACAGTTAATTTTTTTTCTGAACTAAGCACGCTGGGTAAAAAAAACAAACCAGAGCTATGTTTTACAATAGCTGTGTTAATAGGGCTTGCAGAATTAGTAACTTCTTGTAAAGAGTTAGTAGGTCGTACACCCAAAATAGTATTTAAATCGCCACAGTTATAGCTGTCTAAATCAATTAACAAAGTTTTGCTATTAAGCTCTTTGTGTAAACTAATGGCCAAGTTAGCCGAAAGGGTACTTTTTCCAGCCCCACCTTTTCCGCTAGAAATTGCTATAATAAAATTGTTGTTAGTACTGCTCATATTAGTTATTGCTTTAGGTTAAATTTCTTTTTTATTTTTTCAGTGCCGGCACTCGCAGAGCTTTTTATTATTGGAGTTATAAACACAACAAACTGGCTTTGCTTTCTGCTAAAGTCTTTAGAGGCATGTAAAGGTAAAATAGGGTTTCTAACAGATTCGGCAGGTAGTTTATTAAAAAAAGTTCCCGACTCATTAGAAATTAATCCTGCTATAGCGGCACTATGTCCGTTGCGTACTACTAAGCTAGTTTTTATATTGTGCCCTGCAGTTAATGGACCTGCAGCACTTTTACTAATTAAAGAATTAACTTCAAAACCTATTTTTAGCTGAATACTATTAGAAGACGAGCTAACAATAGTAGGGGTAACATTACTTTTTAAGCCAACCTTTACAAAACTGGTACTGATGTTTTCGCCAGCTCCCGAAAGATAAGGTATTTGAGACTCGGAATTTAGTGATCCATTTACGCCGTTTTCGGTAATAATGCTTACACTTTTTAGCACACGAGCATGTCCATGTTCTTTTGCCCAGTTTAACTTTGGAAGTAAATTACTAATTGTGGCCGTTAAAGTAGAGGCGGTGCTTTTTCCTAATCCCAAATCTAGGCGTGTGTCAGAAGACAGGCTTGGCCTCCAGCTAAAAGAAAAACCTTTAGCATAATCTTTATTCATTTCTACATAGTGAAAAACTAATTGAATTAATTTTCTCTTTTTTACTGGACGGGGAGGTATTTTTACATTTATTAAATCAATAATATCTAAGGTTTGTCTTTTTTGCACTTTGCCACCATCACCTTCGTTTAATATAATGTCAGGTACATAGGTTTGCGCCAGCAAAATGGCTCTTTTTTTATCAGCTAAACTAGATACAACACCCTCTAAAAGAAATTTTCCATTAATAGCGCGAACATGCACTTCGGGGTTGTTTATAGCTCTTTCTATTAATTTAGCAATTTTGTTTTGTGCTAAAGAGCTAAGTGTAACTAAAGAACTAGCTTGGTCACCGTATTGTTTAATAACACTCAAAATACGATTCATGTCTATGGGAATTAAAATTTCACCATCTACAACAACAGTGTTGTTTATAATTTTAATATTAATGCCTTCAATGTCTTTTAGTAAGCTTTGAATGTCTTTTGCAACTTTATGTAAGTTGGTTTTTTTAATATCAATACGAAATTCATAAATGACATCGCCAGACTTAGGGCTTCTTACAAATAGTGTTCCAATCCCTGTTTTTTTTGGATAAATTCTTAATAATTTTCTTTTAGGGTTATATTGCAAGCTTAATAAAGCGCGGTAAGTCCCCCCCTTAGAAAAAGTATTTCCAGCCTTCGGAATAAGCACATCTCTATAAACCCCCACCGATAAAGATAGGTATTTTATAGGATGCTTTTTTGCTGTTGCTAATTCTAAATTAGAAAGAGACAGGAAAATAACAGAGATTAAAAAAAGAAAAATATTTTTTTTGTACATAAATAAGTTTTTATAAATTTATAAATCCACCAGTTTTTGGTTTTGGTTTTGGTTTTTTAAATTGAGGAACTCTTGCTGGAGCTCTTTGCCTTTTTACAGGTTTAATTCTAACTTTTGAAATTCCTAAAACATTATTAATTAAAGTAGTAGGGATACGGAATTTTACATGATCGCTTGGATGCCTTAGCGTCATAAATAACGACCCTGGCGAGGTAGATAAAATATATACTAAACCTTGTGCTTCTTTTGGAGAAACTTCTACGGTAATAGTATCAAAGTTAGTATCGTTTGAAATATTTTTAATATATTCATCTCCACCTACTTTTTCGTAAAGGCGAGGTAGTTCGTTGGTTACTCTTAGGCCAGTAGCTAAAATAATTACATCTTGTAAAATTGTTTTTACTTCTTTTTTTTGTGTTCTTCCTTGTCCAACATCTAAGGCTGCTAATAAATCAATTCTGTCTCCCGGTTTAATAAGCTTTGCCACCCCTCTAACTTTATCCACAGGAAGGGTAATAGCTCTTTTGTTGGGAGCTACTTGTAAAGACAAGCCGGTTACAGGGCCAGGCTCAATAATTTTATTTTTTAAAATTTGTTCATTAGCTTGAATAGGGGTTAAAGCCACCAAGCCAATAGCATGATCGGGGTTATTAAGTGCTCCAGGCTCTATAAAATCTAATGGACGCTCTACGATTTTCAGCATAGTTTCGTTAATAGTTTCCATAGCGTTAATATGTTTTGTGGCAATAACCACTCGTTTTTTTAATCCAAATTTTTTAGTAATTTCTGCACTTTTTTCTTGAGTGTAACTATAAATTAAAAACACAGAAAATAATCCAATGGCTAAAGATATCCATAAATTTCGGGTTTCATTATTATTCATTACAACTCCTTATCGTTTTTAACTTTTCCGTTACTACTTAAGCATTAATTATTAACTGCAGTCTGAAAAATTTAGGCACATACCATAAATACTTCTTATCCAAATTTCTTTTACGCCAGTTGTTTTTTCTCGACTTTCTGAAAAAATAAAACTATGTCTGTGCTGTTCTTGTATAGAGTTAGAGGCTTTAGCTTGAGAGGGAGAAAACTTATTATAGTTAATGCTTAAAGGGTAAAAGTTGGCTACATTATTTGTTCTACTAGGTTGAGTTACTCCATGTATGCGCACACCTGTTTTGTAATAATTAATGGATTCTTTGTAAGGGTTTCCTGTGGCTAGTTCTTGATCGCGAAAATAAGTAAGGTCTGCTCTATTTCTAAAAGTTTCGAAAGCATAAGTTCTTGCGCCAATGGAGGATAAAATGCCGGAATGTACGGCCATAAAAAAGCCCCACATATTTCCTAAAATAGTCATAAAAATAATTACCAAAGGTAGCGTTTCTACAATGGCGCTTCCTTTTTTGTTCTTTATTATTTTAGTAGCATTTTGTTTCATAATTTCCTCTTCAAAGTCTTTTCGACGGATTGTGAAGAAGACTAAAGGGAGGAGAGCTAGATATTTAGCTAGTTTTTTCTTTAAGAAAAGAAAAAAACTGTTTTGTTTTGAGACAGAAAAAAGGGGGTTAGCAGCCGTTGTCAGACAGGTTTACCACCGTGCAATTGCCGCAAAGGCTCTTTAATTTTTTTGAACGCTCTTTTTGAAAGTCTTGGCATTCTTTTGTAGAGGGCTCGCGACCTAGAAAGGAGGAAACTTTGGTTTTAAACCCAGACTCTTCTTCGCCTTCGGATTGCGTACGACCAATTAACGGAAGATTAAAGGCTAGAAGCTTGGAGACAAATGGGGTAGAGGCCCCAGTAAACATTTGCACTTGGCCCAAGGCATGGGTGGTGTATTGCTGATTTTGACTTCCCGAAATAATAATTTCTGTGGAGGGGGCTATTTTAAACCAAGCTAGGTTTTTATTGTTAAAGAAGTGGCTCCAAACAGGGTGAGTTTTTAATGTATTGTATTGTAGTTCGGCTCGCTGTCGTTGCATTTTTTCGCTGGTGTGGGAGGCGTAGTAAGACCTCGCCGCACTAAAGGTAATATATTGAGTAATTTCAATAAAACTTAAGGTAAAAGATAAGGCTAAAATTAAATAAGTTAAGCCCATCACTATTAAAAAAGAAAATAAATAATCCACACTAATCATCCCTTTATTAGAGAAGGCCTTTTGTAAAAAAATATTTTTATTAATGCTTTTCATACATTTACTTTGAAGGTTTATTAGAAGCGTGTCGGGATATGGAATTAGGGTGAATAAGGCTTTCTTCAGAAGTTTTTTTAATATAACCATGGGTAACCACACTGCTAACCTGCTTCCACGGGGTAGAAATTAACGACTGTACAATGGCTTTGTCTTTAAAAACTTTAACCACCACACTAAGTACTCCTAGCAAAAGGCTTATTAGTAAAATACTTTCTACAACGGCTTGCCCAGAGTTTTTTACTATTACTAAGGATTTAAATTTCATAATTTTCCTTTAACAAAGTGTTTTAAAACAAAAAATTTATAAAACGAAACTTTAGCACAACCACAGAGCTCCAAGAAAAAAACAAAGCTACGCTAAAGGGAATACTATGTAAGTTTTTATTATCTTTTAAATCTTTAAAGTGCATTAAATTAGAAAATAAAGCGGGCAGTTGTCCAGACACCACAATTTGTGCTAACCCCAAAAGGCTGGCCCATATAAAAGAAAAAAGAAACAGTTGAAATAAAATTAAAGGGCTTAGAACCAACGATAACAAAAGTAATAATTTTAAATCGCCTGCGCCTATAATTTTTGATAATACAAAGGGCAAAACTACAATAATAGATAAAAGAATAGTAATTCCTGATCGCATTAAATGTTGCAAAAATTCAGCCCCCCCTAAGTGCCAAGCTAGTAAGCCTAAGGTTACGGGAAGTAAAATTAGTAAAAGTTTATTATGTATTTTACGGCTAGCAATATCATCAACCACGGCTAGTAGTAAAATTCCTCCAGACAATATGCTAAAAAAAGAGAAGTCATACATAAGGCATCTTAAATAAAAAAAACGGCTTTGCCAAATTTACTCGGGCTTAAGCCAAGTGGGTAGAGGGGTATCACCTTTGGTTTTATCCACAAACTGATAGCCCGTTGCAATATTTCTTTCCACTCGAGAAGCCAACACAGGGCCTGCTGTGGAAAAAATTCTTACAGGACCATTTTCTCCTAACAAAGAAGTTAGAATAATGGTGGCATATAAACTTAAAAGTAAAATGAGTTCGGTAGTCATTTTTTAAATAATAGTGCTGGTCGTTTAGCTCTGCTGAGTTTTTTATTGAAAACCATTTATGCTTGTTTCAAGCGAGCCCAACTTACCTTCTAGCGCCGTTGTAATTTTATCTTTAAATAACACAGCCACTGCAACAATAGCCACCAGAATTAAAATATATTCCGTAGTACCTTGGCCAGATTCATCGTTCACAATTTCCATAAACTTGTTTTTAATGGTATTAAATATTTTCACTTTAGCCTCCTTATGGCTTACATTGTATAAACTTTACGGGTAAGGAAGAAAGAAACTTTAATTTTCTTTTTAAGAAAACAAAAATTGAAAAATAGAGAAAAATATCAAAGACATAAGCGCTCCTGCGGGAAGGGTAATTATCCAAGATAAAAAAATCTTATTGATCATTTTGGTGTTAATTGCCTTAATGCCTTTGGCTAGCCCTACGCCCAGAACTGCCCCTACTAAAGTATGTGTAGTAGAAACGGGGATGCCCGTGGAGGACGCAATAACTACGGTTGTGGCAGCGGCTAGTTCTGCAGCAAAGCCTCGACTAGGGGTTAGGTGAGTAATTTCTTTTCCTATGGTGGCAATAACTTTATGCCCATAAGTTACTAAACCCAAAACAATCCCCCCTCCGCCAATAAGTAAAATCCAAGAGGATAAGCCGCTTTGGTTTCCAGTAATTTGTAGATTATTTATAACGCTATAAATCGCAGCCAAAGGTCCGATAGCATTGGCCACATCATTAGAGCCGTGGGCAAAAGCCATAGCACAAGCAGTGATTAACATTAGCGATGCAAAAATTTTTTCCATTTGTTTTTCTTCTTCTGCATGGCTTAGGTTTAAAGCTTTGGTGGCGCTCATTCGCTTTTTAGAAAAGCGTAAATTTTGTATTACAAAACCAATGCCCATAACAAATAAACCAAAAAAAGCAGCCAGCAAGTAATTGGTGTCAGAGGAAAGTTGCCAACCAATATGTTTAAGACCTTTAAATAAAGTCACTAAGGCTACCACAAAGCCCATTATAAAAGTGTAAACAGGAGTATATTTTTTGGCATTTTCTAAGGGTTGGTTTGTGTTGATAATAAAATATTGTAAACTTTTATAAAACAAAAAAGCTAACGAACCTGCGGTAAGTGGTGATATCACCCAACTTAGTATGATGGTTCCCACTTTGTTCCACGCTACGGCATCAAAACCTATCCCTACCGATCCAAAACCAATAACTGCTCCCACAATAGAGTGGGTTGTAGACACAGGCCAACCATAAGAGCTTGCTATAAGTAGCCAAATGCCTGCCCCCAGTAAAGAGGCGAGCATTCCATAAACCAAAAATTCAGGATTTTGTATAAAAGCACTAGTGTCTAAAATACCTTTTCTTATTGTGGAGGTAACTTCGCCACCGGCTAAAACAGCACCCATAAATTCAAAAATAACAGCAATAAAAATGGCCTGTTGAATGGTAATGGCTTTTGAACCAACCGATGTACCCATGGCGTTGGCCACATCATTAGCTCCTACACCATAAGCCATAAAGAAAGAAAAAATAATGGCTAGCAGTAAAAAAAGGTTTCCGTGATTGGCTAATATTTCCATTTTAAAGCTTTATTTTTAAAGAGTTTTGACACCTGCATTTTTTTGTTGTGTATCTTTGTGTACATGCTTTAATATAACTATATATACAAAGGAGCGAAAGGTGAAAGCAATTTTTTTTATTATTTTTTTATTGTCTGTATCTGCCTGTGGGGTGCAAAGCATTCCTAAAGCTAAAAATAAAGTGGCGTCACAGTTGGCAGAAATTAGTAATCAGTACAAAAGGCGCTTAGACTTAATTCCCAATTTAGTTAAAACGGTAAAAGGTTATGCTGGGCATGAAAAATCCACTTTGCAAGCAGTGGTAAAGGCAAGAGCCTCGGCAACTCAAGCAAAAATAGATATCAATAATTTAAACCCTGCACAAATTAAAAATTTTCAAAAAGCTCAGGCGGGGCTAGGGCAAGCTTTAGGAAAACTTATGGTGGTGGTAGAAAAGTACCCCAACTTAAAAGCCAATGCTAACTTTTTAGACTTACAGTCGCAATTAGAGGGAACAGAAAATCGCATTACCGTTGCTCGCCAGCGTTATATTAAAAGCATTGAAAGTTTTAACAACTTAGTTAGCGTTTTTCCTAGCAGTCTTACCAACAGTATGTTTTTTCATTACCAACCACTTCCACAATGGCAAGCTGACGAAAGCGCTAAAGAATTAAAAAAAACGCCTAAAGTTCAGTTTTAAGAAAAGGGAAAATTTTGTTTATTTTTAGGGCATTTTTTGTATTACTAGTTTTAAATATTTTTTCTACCACTAAGGTTTTTGCAGAAAACTTTTCTGTACCTAAGTTTACCTCCTCGGTGGTAGATAAAGCCAATTTTTTACCTCCCTTTACTCAAGATAAATTGCGCGCTATTTTTTCTATCTTACAAAAGCAAGGCATAGCACAGTTGGCTTTTTTAAGTGTAAATAGTTTAAATGGAGAAAGTTTAGAGGAAGCTAGTATTCGTGTAGTAGACCAATGGAAATTGGGTGATAAAGAAAAAGATAATGGTATTTTATTATTTTTTACAAAAAAAGAACGCAAAGTGCGAATAGAGGTGGGCCAAGGTTTAGAGGGTGTATTAACAGATGCCAAATCTTCTCAAATTATTCGCCAAGTTATTGTGCCCTTAATGAAACAAGGAAAAACCAACGAAGCAACTTTGTATGGGTTATACGCTATTGTAGAAAGCATTAGCAATAAAAACATAGCTAAACAATTATTTGGCAACTCGTTTTCTTCGCACAAAAAATTAAGAAAAAAAAAGAAATCCTCTTTTTTATTTGTTATCTTTTTATTATTTTTTTTAATGGGAGGTAGAGGAGGCTTCTTTTCTTTATTTCTAATTTCTCAACTAGGCGGTCGCAGTTCTGGTTTTGGAGGCGGCGGCTTTGGTGGAGGCGGTTTTGGAGGCGGCGGCGGAGGTGGATTTAGCGGAGGGGGAGCTTCGGGCTCTTGGTAGCTAAGCCTGTTATAAGTTTTTAAAAAAAGTAGTAAATAAAAAGGGATTATTTATCATGGCGGATTGGAAAAACATTGCATGGATTAAAAAGTACTTATCAAAAAACGATTTTGATAAAATAGAAAACGCAGTAAAGCAGGCAGAGCTTTTAACTTCGGGGGAAATTGTTCCTATGGTTGTTAAAAGCAGCTCTACCGTTGGGCATGTGCCTATTATTTTGTTTTTATTATCTTTGTTGCTGGTTAGTTTGGCTAGGCCCTATTTAGAATTACACTTTCCTTCTTATTGGTTGTTAGGTGCTTTACTTTTTATTTTAGTTTTTACTAAAGTATTATCTTCTTTTAATAGTGTGTTACGATTTTTTACTCCTAAAAGTGATCAATCTCAACAAGTGTTATTACGAGCTCAATTAGAACTGCACACCGCTAACATAACAAACACTAAAGACCAAACGGGAGTTATAATCTTTGTTTCTTTATTAGAAAGGCAAGTTTGTGTGTTGGCAGACAAAGCCATTAGCCAATATTTTAAAAAGAAAGATTGGCAAGAGGTGGTTAATTTAATTATAAAAGGTTTAAAAAACAATAATATGGCCCAAGGTTTTGAAGAGGGCATTTTAAAATGCGGACATTTATTAAAAGATAAATTTCCTATTCAAAAAAACGACATTAACGAGCTAGAAAACTGTTTAATTATAAAGGAATAAAAGGGAATTACACAAATATGTATAACTTATTGTATGAATTGCCGTATTTTGATTTTCTTATTACCCTTATAGCTAGTGTATTTTCTGGGTTAGTTGCTCGCATTGCTTTAAAAGTTTTTTTTAAACTTTTAAAAAAACTAAAATACTCAGTAGACCAAAAGCTTTTAGACCAAGTTTACAAACCTTTATCGTGGTTATTGTTTTCGTTAGTTTGGATATTTTCTTTACAATTTTTAAGTTTATCTTCTGCAATTTTACCTTTATTTAAACTAGGGTTTAAACTTTTATTTAGTGTTGCAGCGATTTGGTTTTTTTATTCTTTCTCTTATGTTGTATCAGAAGTATTAAGCCTGTGGGCTAGTAAAACAGAAAACAATTTAGATGACGAGCTAGTTCCTTTATTTTCCAAGTTACTTAGAGTGTCGATTGTGCTTTTAGGAAGTTTAATGGCTTTGCAAAACATAGGGGTAAATGTAATGTCAGTGGTCGCTGGTTTAGGCCTAGGTGGTTTAGCCTTAGCTTTAGCCGCTAAAGATACGGCGGCTAATTTATTTGGCTCTATTATGATATTATTAGATCGCCCTTTTAAAGTGGGTGATTGGATTGTTGTGGATAATTTTGAAGGCACTGTAGAGGCCATTGGTTTTCGCTCCACTCGTTTAAAAACCTTTTATCAATCTAGTATTATTATACCCAACTCGGTTGTTGCTAATGCAAGCATTAACAATATGCAAGACCGAAGTAGCCGACGCTTAAAATTTCATTTAGGAGTGTCGTACTCAACCACTCCCGAACAAATAGAAGCATTTATGGAAGGGATAAAAAATATTATTTTAGCTCAAGACAGTACAGATAAAACATTATATTATGTGGCCTTTAATGAGTTTGGTGATTTTAGTTTAAATATTTTAGTGCAATGTTTTTTTCAAGTAGCAGACAGAAAACAAGAGTTAAAAGCTCGCCGCATTTTATGTATGGAGATATTACGACTAGCTCACAAATTAAAAATAGACTTTGCCTTTCCTACGCAAAGTTTGCATGTGGAAAGTTTTCCAGAAAAAAAGTCTAATAACACAAGCCCTTTAAGTCGTGACGAAATGATTAAAGAGTTAGGTGCGTTTTCTAAAGGCGGATCAGAATCTAAACCACAAGGTTTAGGCCTTTATAATGATTAAAGTGCTATTTTAAAAAATATTATAAAGCATTAGTATTATTTATTACAAAACGCTCTTGTACCTTTATAAGCATTCTTAATTATGTAGAAAATACAAATTCCCTGCCATTTGGCTTTTTTGGGAGCTTCTTAGATATATTGTTTTAAAGTTAGGCGATTTAAAAGCTTCCTTGCTTCATTTTGAAACAAGTTTTGGCCCGAAAATAGCTTATATACAGGTAAATAAACAGATCAAAGGATTACTATGAAATCATTTAAATCAGTTAAAGCACTTTTTTACCTAATTACAGGGGCGGTTTTTCTCTTCTCTATTAGTTGCAGTAAGGCTGGCACTGTTTTAAAGCCGTTAAATGAAAATATAAATACAGATAGTGTGGCTATTAATTTAGAAACAAATTCGGGCATAAGCCTTAAGGCGCGAAAAAATATTCTTGTAGAAGAGTTTGAAAAAGAAGGCGATTTTTCTTGTTCAGAAGTGGCCGATCGCTACTGGAGTATATTAAACAAATTTCCTTATATTGGAAATCGACCTGAGTTTAAAGAATTTTTCACTCCCAAGGTGTTAAACAAAGCTATTAAAGAAAATGTTTTTTTAAAACTAGATTTTAGAAAGATTTTTTTTACTAAAAAAGAAAGAAAAACATTATCATCGGCAAACAATGCCAATGTGGTGGAAAGCTTATTAGCCAACGATTGCACATGGTACGACACTATTTTTAAACTAAAGGCTAAAAAAACAGAAAAGCTAAAGGCTTGGTTAGATACTCCAGGTTTAAACACAAAAATATTTTCTCTTTTTAAAAAATTTCCTGCTTCTAAAAAAGGAGTTATTGCTAAAGGAAATCCTTACGGCGATTTACAAAGTATTCCTAGTTTAAAGAATTTTGAAACTTTTGAGCTGTTAAAACATATTCAAAAATCATACTATAATATAAAACAGTACTTTGTTAAGCATCCATACAAAAACTATAATGATAAAAAAGTGTTGAACGAAGTAGTTTTTAAATTAAAGCAATCATTAATTGTGTCGAAAAATACAAATGATAAATATCATAAATACTTAAGCACTATTGTGAGCTCTTTAGATGCCCATAGCCAATATCACAAACTAACTAAAGAAACTAGAGGCGATTTTCTTAGAAGCGAAGGCTCTGCAGGATTAGGGATAACGCTGTCTTGTTTTAAAGAGGGTTGTTTAGTGCATAAAGTGTTTAAAAAAGGCGGAGCTTTTGGAAAGCTAAAGGCGGGAGACTTTATTATATCAGCTAACTCTGTTAACAAAGCAGGCCTTTCTGAGAAAAAGTTTATTTCTATTCAGTTGAAAGGGGGGAAGGGCAGTGTAGTTAATTTAAAGATAATAAGAATAATAAATAATAAAGAAAAATCATTAGAGGTTTCTGTTACGCGTGACTTACTGCAAGCCAACAGATTTGATGCTAAGTTATTAGACGGTAACACCGCCTACATAAAGTTGGCTCAATTTTATAGAGCGGCCAATGGCTTTAGCTCTTCTTCGCAAGATTTTATTGGCGCTTTAGCCCAGTTAGATTCACAGGCAGATTCTTTAATTATTGATTTACAAAATAACCCTGGGGGTAGTGTTGAAGAAGTTGTTAATATACTGGCGGCTTTAACAGTTACTAAGGAAAGAGCGGTGGTTAATGAAAACCAGCAATGGAGCTGTGGAAAAGATTTAAGTCAAAGTGATACTGAGGATTCTGTGCAACTGACTTCAAAGGGTTTTTTTAAAATTCATAGAAAAAAGAAAAAGGTAGTATACGCAATGCCTATGTTAACCACTATGAATGCAGCTAAACAGTCTTCTACTCTGATCTTTTTTTGTGATACTAAGCCATACTTCCTCCAAAAGCCTATCGTGGTTTTAATAAATGAAGGTTCTGCTAGTGCTTCAGAAATACTATCTTTGGGTTTAAAAGATACAGGTAGAGCATTAATACTCGGCGCTAAGCATAGTTTTGGAAAGGGTAGCGGGCAACGCATTTTTCAAGATGATGCCTTAAGGATAACGACTTTTTTGTGGGGTTCTTTTTTAGGTACATCCATTCAGTGGAAAGGGGTGGAGTCAGATATTGTGCTACACTTTTCTGATAAAAAAAATGCTGAGGCAAAAAAATTAGCAGACAAAAAATTGCGACTAGAAAAAAACTTACCTCGAGCTTTACCACTTGTGGTAAAAATGGGATTACCTAGTATTTGGAAAGAGAATGGAGCAGTCATTTACGAAAGCTATAAAAAAGTACAAGAGTGGATACACAATTATTTGGCCAAGCCACTAAATAGATTAAGCCAAAGTAGACAAGTAGAAAAAATAAAAGAAATAGAGGCAGCTAAAGAAGAAAAAGATGAGAAAGATGAGAAAGAAGACGCTAAAGCTATGAATAAAATAGTGTTAGATGAAGCTGTTAATATTTTAAAAGATTGGAAAGCTTTAGGAAAGTATAGAAAAGCAGAAGGAAGCGTAGAAAGGCAGAAGGAAGATAAACCTTTGGAAGGTGTGGAAGTAGAAAAAAATTGGAACGATATTCAAAAAAATTAAAATTTCGATTTCTACAAAAAGCTACACATTAAATCTAAAAAATAAAATATCACCATCTTTAACTTCGTAAGTTTTGCCTTCAAGGCGAAGCTTACCAGCCTCTTTTACCGCCTGCTCACTTTTGTAATTAAATAAATCTTCGCAGTGATAAGTTTCTGCCCTTATAAAACCTTTTTCAAAATCGGTATGAATAACTCCTGCAGCTTCGGGGGCCGTATAGCCTTGCTTTATAGTCCAAGCCCTTACTTCTTTTTTTCCTGCAGTAAAATAAGTGATTAAACCCAGCATAGAGTAGGCTTTTTGAATAAGTAAATCTAGGCCCGATTGTTTTAAGCCTAAATCTTTTAAAAAATCTTTTTGCTCTTCTGGTTCTAGTTGAACAATTTCTGATTCTATGGCGCTGCACAAAGCTAAAGTTTGTGCGCTCTCTTGGTCGGCCATTTTTTGAACTTCTTTTACAAAGGGGTTGCTTTCACTATTTGCAATATCCTGTTCTGCAATATTGCAAATATATAAAACAGGCTTAAAGCTAATTAAATTCCATAAAAAAATAATTTTTTCTTCATCAGGGCTCCATTCCCCTTGTCTTACGGGCTGCCCCTGTTCTAATAAATGTAAAACCGTTTTCATAAGCTCTACTTCTTTTTTAAGAAAAGGGTCGTTGGTAGACCTTGCTTTTTTTTCACTTTTTTGTAAGCGCTTTTCCATGGAGTCTAAATCAGCTAACAGTAATTCTGTGTTAATAGTTTCTATGTCTCGGGTGGGATTAATATTTCCCTCTACATGAACAATGTTTTCATCTTCAAAACAACGAACCACATGTATAATGGCGTTGGTTTCTCTAATGTGTGATAAAAATTGATTTCCTAAACCCTCTCCCTTACTAGCTCCGGCCACTAAGCCAGCAATATCTACAAATTGTGTGCTGGTGGGAATATTTTTTTCGGGTTGTACAAATTGAATAATTTTTTCTAACCTTTCATCGGGAAGAGCAACAATTCCCACATTGGGGTCAATGGTACAAAACGGATAATTAGAAGCTTCGGCCTGTCCTTTTGTTAAAGCATTAAATAAAGTACTTTTTCCTACATTGGGCAAGCCCACAAGTCCGCATTGTAAATTCATAACTGCACACGCTTATTGTTAAAATGTTCTACTGTTTTAGTAAAGCCTTCGGTTATAAAATGCATTAAGCTGTTGTTAATGGATTTTAAAAAGCTTTCTAAAGACAAAAGCTCTTCGGGCAAAAATTTTTCTGTAACAAAATGACTAACACTGGTGTTGGGATTTTTTGGTCGTCCTATTCCGAGTTTTAGTCGAGCATAGTCTGTAGTACCTAGCTCTTGGTGAATATTTCTAATACCGTTGTGTCCAGAGTGACCATGGGTATTTTGGTATTTAAATCGTAGTAAGCCCAATTCTAAATCATCTTGAATAATTAAAATATTTTTTACAGGTATTTTGTAGTAATCGGTTAAAGCTTTAATGCTTAGTCCAGAAAGATTCATATAAGTTTGCGGTTTTGCAAAAAGAACACTTTTTCCAGCAACACTGGTTTTTAGTATGCCAGCTTGGCAGTTATTTTGAAACTGTAGTGGAAGTTTTAATTGATCTTCTATAAAATAATCTACGGCCATAAAGCCTAGATTGTGGCGAGTGTGGTTATATTCCGAAGAGGGATTTCCTAAGCCTGCGATTAAAAGCATAGTGATTTATAGTTTAAGCAAAAATTATGATTTTTTGCCTTGCTCATTGCCATCTTTTTTATTATCAGAGGCCTTGTTTTCTGAGGGAGCTTCTTTTTTTTCATCAGAAGTTTTTGCATCTGCAGAAGCAGGGGTGTCGGCAGGGCTAACGGCTTCGGAAACAACTTCTTCTATTTCTTCTTTCTTCTCTGCAACACTAGCTAAAGTGGTAGAAAGGTCTGTTAAAATTTTAATCCCTTTTAAATTTAGTTGTTCTACAGTGAAAGAGCTACCAGCGCTAAGAACCGATAAGTCTATTATAACAGATTCGGGAATATCAGCGGGAGAGCATTCTATGCTAATGCTTTTGTGTGCTATATTGGCTTCTAAATTATTTTTTTGTAATTCCTCTAGGCCTTCAAAAATTAAAGTTAAATCTACGGTAATATTTTCTTTCATGTTAAGAGCATAAAAGTCCATATGAAGAGGGTCTCTTTTTGTGGGATGAATGCTTGTGCTTTTGCAAAGTACTTTTAAACTGTTTAGTTGTTTGTCTTCAGATTGCAATTCAAAAATTTCATTATTGTATCGTGAGGCCGAGTATTTAATAGAATCTTGTATGCTAATAGAAAAAATTTTGTTGTCTGTTTTTGGTCCATAAACCACTGCAGGTACTCGTTTATCAATGCGAGTGGCTCTGGATTGTTGTCTGCCCGCATCTCTGGTAAATGTTTTGATTTTAATAAAATTGGCCATAAGTCATTCCTTAGTATAATAACGCAGTATTTTTTTACTCTTTTTCCTCTAAAGAGTCAATATTGTCGCAGTGAATATTAAAATAAGGAACTAATCGATTGGTTATTTTGAATATTATAAATGCTGTTAGCCACTAGTTCGCTAACAGACAGAACATGAATTTTTTTAGAAGCTCTTTTTAAAGGTATGGTGTCTGTAACAAAAACCTTAGTGAGTCCACTGTTTTCAATACGCTCTATGGCGGGGTCAGACAAAACGGGGTGAGTTCCCATGGCATACACGGCCTTGGCGTTGCTTTTTAACAAAACCTCTGTGGCTTGAGTTAATGTGCCTGCGGTGTCAATCATGTCGTCAATGATAATGGCTGTTTTCCCCTCCACATTACCAATAACCCGTAAGGCTTTTGCTTTGTTGGGGTTAATTCTTTGTTTATCAATAATGCCAAGGTTGCATTTTAATTTACTGGCAAAAGCCCGCGCTCGGCTTACTCCTCCTGCATCAGGGCTAATGACCACACAGTCTTCGCCAGACAAACCTTCAAGCTCTAGCCATTTTTCTGCTAAAACATTAACCGTAAATAAATTATCTACGGGGATGTTAAAAAAACCTTGTATTTGAGTGGAGTGTAAATCCACAGCTAATATTCTATTGGCTCCAGAACTTTCGCACAGTTGGGCCACAGCTTTAGCAGAAATAGGAGCTCGTGGACTTACTTTTCTGTCTTGTCTAGAATAACCATAGTAGGGCATAACCACAGTAATTTCTGTGGCAGAAGCTCTTCTTAGTGAGTCGAGCATTAAAAATAATTCCATATAATGTTCATTAGCAGGGGGGCAGGTGCTTTGTATTACAAAACAACGGCAACCACGAACGCTTTCGTTAATTTCAATTTGAATTTCGCCATCGGCAAAACGAGAAATAGAACAATCCACAAGAGGTTTTTTAAGATGGTTTGCCACTTTTTTTGCAAATTCGGGGTTGGCGTTTCCTGTAAAAAGTTTAATTTCTGGTAGGTATTGTGGCATTTTTAGGCTTTGTCCAAAGGAAAAAAATCACCAATAAGGGATTTTTGTTTTTCAAATAATTCCATGCTTGCGGTTTGTGCAAGTTCTGACATTTTTTGTAATTGCGTAAAGCTAAAATCATTTTTTTCCGCTGTTCCTTGTATTTCAATAAAGGCATTACGATTATTCATAACAAAGTTCATGTCCACAGCAATTCGTGAATCTTCTTGATAGTCTAAATCTAACAAAATATCTTCTTTATCAACACCTACGCTAACTGCTGAAATATAAGAATTTAAAGGGATGTGGCTAATTTCGCCTTTTTGGTGAATAAAATTTAAAGCCAATGCTAAGGCTACAAAGCCGCCAGTAATACTGGCCGTTCGAGTGCCTCCGTCGGCTTGTAAAACATCACAATCTATAAAAATTTGTTTTCCAGGAATGGCCTTTAAGTCGATGCAGGCGCGAAGGCTTCGTGCAATTAGGCGAGAAATTTCTTGCGAGCGTGCTCCCGATAAAGCTTTTTCTCTTTTAATTCGAGTATGTGTTGCTCGAGGTAACATTGCGTATTCGGCAGTTAGCCAGCCTTGATTTTTTCCGTCTAACCATTTGGGTGTATTTTTTTCCACAGTAGCTGTGCATAAAACCTTTGTGCCACCTAGCGTAATTAGCGCGCTACCCTCGGCATAAGAATTAGGGTCAGTAGTAATAGATAGGGGTCGTAATTGATTTAAGGCTCTTTGACTAGTTCTCATAATGAGCATACCTTAGCGAGACTCTGTGTTTTTGTAAACTAATTTATATAAAGATATGAAGTTTTAACACAATAAGAAGGGGTTTGTTTTTGATTATTAAAGAAAACCTTAGCAAATCTGTTGCGGCTTTAACTTTAAATAGAGCAGAGTCTTTAAATGCCTTAAACCGCCCCTTAATACATTCTTTGCAAACACACTTAAAAGATTTAGAAAACGATCAAAATATAATGGCCATAGTGCTAAAAAGTTCCATATCTAAAGCCTTTTGTGCTGGTGGAGATATTATAGAAGTGTGCCAAGACATTCGCCACAATAAAGTGAGCGAAGCGCATCAGTTTTTTAAAGAAGAATATGGGCTGCATATTCTATTAAGAGGTATGAAAACCCCAGTTATTGCAGTGGCCGAAGGATTTTCTATTGGAGGGGGTTTGGGTTTGTTAAACTCTTGCGCATATAGAATTGTTACAGAAACCTCTCAGGTTTCCATGCCCGAGGCTTTAATTGGTTTTTTTCCCGATGTAGGTGCTTCTAATTATTTATCGGCTTCGGAGTTTGGTTTATTTTTAGGATTAAGCTCGCAAAGAATAAAGGCCGCCGACATTTTGCTTTGTAACTTGGCGGATTATTATATCCCCTCCCAAAGCATAAAGGAGTTGTTAAACTTTTTATCTACAGTGGCTAGCGAAAACTTTACACAACTATTGCAACAAAAATTAAAATACTTAGACCAAAAAGAAAATTTAAAGCCAGGCCCTTTAACAGAAAACAAAAAATTTATAAGGGAAGTTTGTAGCGCTAAAAACATAGAAAATTTTGATAAGCAATTGCATTTATACAAAGGGGAGGACCCTTGGATTTTAAAAGCCATAGAAAACTTTAATTATAGTTCTAAACATTCTTTAAAATTTATTTTTAAACAACTAAAACAAAAACGCGACTGGTTGGGCAATGCAAAAAAACTTTTTGATAAAGAATATAAAATGGCTACATATTTTGTTAAACATCCCGATTTATTAGAGGGAGTAAGAGCTTTACTAGAAGACAAAGACAAAAAACCATCATGGAAAGAAAAATCGTACCAACAGATAGTAATTTCTGAAGAGATTTTTAATTAAAAAAGGGGACGGGTCCACCGGGGACGGGTTTGCTTGGGACGGGTTTGCTTGGGGATAAAAAATTAAAAAAAGGGGTAAGGCCTCTTGGGAGAAAAAATGTTATTAAAAAAATATAAAAATTTATTAGTCATTAAAGAAGACAAAATTTTAACAATCAGTGTTAATCGCCCAAAAGTATTAAATGCATTAAACAAAGAATTGCTTTCCGAGCTAAAAGCTTTGCTGACTTTAATAACAGACACAGACTTTAAAGATTTAAGAGGTGTTATTTTGTCCTCAGAGGGAGAAAAAGCATTTATTGCAGGTGCCGACATAAAAGAAATGGATGCATTAGAAGACGACAAAGCTTCAGAATTTTCTTCTCTAGGGCAAGAGGTTAGTCTGCTGTTTTCTAAAGTTAAAGTTCCAGTGATTGCCTGCGTTCAAGGTTATGCATTGGGAGGGGGTTGTGAAATGGCCATGTCTGCCGATTGGATTTATGCGACAGAAAACGCAATTTTTGGTTTGCCCGAATTAAGCTTGGGTTTAATCCCTGGTTTTGGCGGAACAAAACGATTGGCTCAATTTGTTGGTTTAGCAAAAGCAAAAGAACTAATTTTTACAGGAAGTAAGTGGTCGGCCCAAGAGGCGTGTAAAAATTTATTAGTAAACCAAGTTTTTTCGAGCAAAGAAGAAATGTTAGCCTTTGCAAAAAAACAATTACTAAAGGTAGAAAGACAATCGGCATTAGGTGTATTTTACTCTAAAAAAACCATGGAAGAAGCGTATTTTTGTAATATGCAAGACTCAATGTCTATAGAAAAAAAATCTTTTTCCGCAATTTTTTCCAGCAAAGACAAGCGCACCGGAATAAAAGCTTTTCTAAGCAAAGAAAAACCCAATTTTCAATACTAAAGGGACGGACCCAAAAGGGGCGGGCCCCGAAGGAACAGACCTCGAAAGGACGGACCCTAAAGGGGCAGGCCTTCAATTTGTTAAAAAAATAGATAGCGATTGCCAAGTATTACTTTGTCGATGTATATCTCTGCTTAAGTAGAGATATACACTCATGAATACAATCAAAAAACTTATTAAATTTTGCGCTAAAACAGAAATTTTTTTCTACGCACTAATTCCGTTAATGGGGTTGGTGGTATTAGGTACAGTAGCGCAAAAATACATTGGCTTATATCAGGCTCAAAAAATTTATTTCTCTTCATTTTATTTTTTTGCATTTAAATACATTCCTTTGCCAGGGGGATATACTGTTTTAGCTATTATATTTTTTAATTTAATTTGTAAGCTTTTTATTAGCTCGTGGAAGTTAAACAAACTAGGTACAAATATTGTTCACATAGGTTCCGCGCTGTTACTGTTTGGCGGATTTTTAACCGCAGTGTTTACGCAAGAGGGACAAGTCGTTTTAGAAGAGGGGCAGTCGAGCGCTTATTTTTCGGATTATTTTAAAAACGAGTTAGTGTTGCAGCAAGTGGTTTTTGATAAAAGTAATTTAGCCCCTTCTTTTTCCTCTAAAGAAAAACCAAAGCATAAAGTTTTAAACACTTGGGTAAAGCCTAACTTCATTGCTAATAAAAAAGTATTTTTCCCTAAAGCCAAAGTCACTTTAAACATTTTGCATCACTACTTTAATGTAGGCCTTAAAAAAAGAAGCACACAGGCACCTGCCCAGCAAAAAGGTTTTATAACACAATTTTATTTATTTAATAAAAAAGAAGAGCTAAAAAAAGAACTTAATGCCGAGGCTTTAGTTTTTAAAGTTAAAGAAAATCAATTTACTTATGGCATTTTTGAAGGAATGCCTATTGCGCAAACCTTAGTGGTAAATAACAAAAAGTTTATAATATCTTTAAGACGCAAACGCTACCCCTTGCCCGTCAGTGTTAAGTTAATAGATTTTAAAAAAATAAATTATGCAGGAAGCCTTAAAGCTCGTAACTATCAATCGTTTATAGAGGTTAAAAATAAAGCGGGTTTGCAAAAAGCCTTAATTGAAATGAACCAACCTTTCCGTTATGGAGAGTACACTTTTTACCAAGCCTCTTTTTCACAAGAAAACCAAACAGAAACCTCTGTGCTGGCGGTAGTAAAAAACAAGGGAAGAGTTTTTCCTTATTTAGCTAGTTTAATTATGTGTTTTGGTTTGCTGTTTCATTTACTGGCCTATTTACCAAAAGTACTAAGGAGATCTTAAGGTGTTTTGGTTTAAACAAAAAATAATAATTATTAGTTTGTTGTGCGGCGTTTCGGCTCAAGCCTATGAAAACTTTTCTACCCCAGCCCCAGCCCCAGCTTCTCCAGAAAAAAAAGCCGCGGTTAATTTAAAACATAAATCAACATTTTCTTTTAAGGAATTTACAACATTATCTAATTTACCAGTGTTGCGAGGCGGGCGCATGCAACCTTTGGGCGACTTTGCCAAAGCCTTTTTAAGTAAAGTGTATTCGCGAGACACTTATAAAAATAAAACAGCCATTCAGGTAGTGGCCATTATTTTATTTTCCCCTGATTATGCAAAACAATTAAAACTATTTAATATTCCCTACCCAGAGGTGTTACAAACTTTGGGTTTAAAATGGACCGCTAAGCATCGTTACTCTTTTGCAGAGCTGATTAAAGGCTTTCAAAAAAACTTTTCCTTAATTTCTGCTTTATCCAAAGCACCTAGAGACAAAATGAGCGTTACACAAAAGCACATTATCGACCTGTATTATAATTTTGTTTCTTTTTTTGATTTGTCTCAAAGTTTAACTTTGGTAGACAAAAGCTTTAGCTTATCGAGTAAAAAATGGGCAGCCAAGTTGGGTTTAAAAAAGGGCACGCTGTATTCTTATATGGACTTGGCTGGCTTAGTGCCCAAAGTTAACTTTCTTGCCAAAAACTTAGCTACAAAAAAAAATCTAAATAAATTAGATGTTAACTTTTTACTTTTTGGCTCTAAACTACAAAGGCTAAGTGAAGCACACAGCTATTCTTCTACATTTAGGGTTATCCCTTCGCCATGGAAGTCGGGGGATTGGAATTCTTTATGGGCCGCTATTTTAAATGGGCAGTCTTCTCCCAAAACATATTCTTTGTTTTCTTTGTGGAGGGGTGCAAAAAATGCATATTTAAAAAATAATAAAACCCAGTGGAAAAAAGCTTTAGAACATATTTATTTACACAGTCAAAAATTTTTAACAAAAAAACAAAAACAACAATTACGCTGGGAAGCACTTTATAGTCAGTGGGACTTACTGTATAAGGCTGTTATTTTATATATTTTAGCATTTATATTTTTGTTATTTAGTTTATTGTTTTTACCCTCTGCGTTTTCTAAACTCGCTATATTTTCTGTATATTTAGCAATGCTTTTTCATGGAGGGGCTATTGGGTTGCGTATTTTTATTTTATCTCGCCCTCCAGTAACCACTTTATACGAATCCATTGTGTTTGTTGGCTTTATGGGAGTATTAAGTTCCTTCTTTTTATTAAAATCAAAAACCAGCACGATGAATGTATTTTTATCTAGTTTTTTGGGAGGCGCTTTGTTGCTGTTGTCTTTTGGTTACTCTCAAGGCAACGATACTTTTTCTACTTTAGAGGCGGTTTTAAACACCAATTTTTGGTTAGCCACTCATGTGTTAATGATAACTATTGGTTACTCGGCTTGCTTTGTGGCAGGAGCTTTGGGGCATGTTTATTTTTTTCAAACTTTGTTTTGGCCTAAAAAAAATATACAAAAGCTGTATAAACAAATGTTAGGGGTATCTATTTTAGCCTTATTTTTTTCTTTATTCGGAACCATTTTAGGAGGCATTTGGGCCGATCAATCTTGGGGTCGTTTTTGGGGTTGGGACCCTAAGGAAAATGGAGCTTTGCTAATTGTTTTGTGGTTGCTGTTTATGCTTCATGGGGTATTGGCAGGAAAAATAAAGGCTTTGGGTTATGCTTTGGGCATGGTGTTTCTTAATGTTATTGTAGCCCTTGCGTGGTTTGGGGTTAACTTATTAAGCGTAGGTTTACACTCCTATGGCTTTAACGAGGGAGCCTTTTTTAATTTACTACTATTTTCTTATGTAGAATTAATTTTTGGATTACTAGCTTACGCATGGATTCATTATCAAAGCTATTGCGTAAGGGCTAAGAAATAGCCCTTAAAAGCCTTGTAACTATTTGTATTTATTACAAAAGAATATACTTTTTATTCCAACCTTGACTTTCCTTACTGCGACCGCATATTTATTCTGGAAACTTTATAAGGAGGCAAAATGTCTAAACAAAATGTAAGTGTTCGCCCATTACACGATCGTATTTTAGTTCGTCGTACTGTGGAAAGTGATGTAACTGCTGGAGGAATTATTATCCCTGATTCAGCAAAAGAAAAGCCCCAAAAAGGTGAGATTGTTGCCACAGGTAATGGTCGTATTTTAACAGACGGTAGTGTTCATCCACTAGAGGTAAAAGTAAATGATAAAATTTTATTTTCTAAATACGCTGGAACGGAACTTAAGTGGGAAGGGGAAGAGTATTTAATGATGAAAGAAGAAGATGTATTAGGAATTTTTAACTAGGAGAACAAAAATGAGTAAAGAATTAAAATTTAGTGATGAAGCAAGACGCTCTATTTTTACAGGAGTAGATAAATTAGCTAATGCGGTAAAAGTAACCTTAGGGCCAAAAGGTCGTAATGTGGTTATTGAAAAATCTTTTGGCGCACCTAATGTAACTAAAGATGGTGTTAGCGTAGCTAAAGAAATCGAACTAGAAGATAAGTTTGAAAATATGGGCGCGCAAATGGTTAAAGAAGTAGCTAGCAAAACCAATGAAGATGCTGGTGACGGAACAACTACAGCAACCGTTTTAGCACAAGCTATTTTTAAAGAAGGTGCTAAGTTTGTTTCTGCGGGTCATAACCCAATGGAAATTAAAAAAGGTATCGACAAATCAGTTTCTTTTATTAAAGAAGAGTTGTCTAATTTGGCAACAAAAGTAAAAGACAATAAAGAAATTGCTAATGTGGGAACAATCTCTGCCAATAATGATTTAGAAATTGGAAGCATGATTGCAGAAGCTATGGATAAAGTGGGAACAGAAGGGGTAATTACTGTTGAAGAAAGTAAAACAGCAGTTACAGAATTAGAAGTGGTTGAGGGAATGCAATTTGATAGAGGTTATTTATCTCCTTACTTTGTAACTAACCCAGAAAGAATGGAAACCATTTTAGAAAACCCATACATCTTATTTTTTGATAAAAAAATCTCTGCAATGAAAGATATGGTTTCTATTTTAGAAAATGTAGCAAAGCAAAGTCGTCCATTGTTAATTATTGCTGAAGATGTGGATGGCGAAGCATTAGCCACTTTAGTAGTTAATAAGTTACGAGGCACTTTAAATGTTGCAGCCGTTAAAGCTCCAGGGTTTGGTGACAGACGCAAAGCAATGCTTGATGACATTGCGACTTTAACTGGTGGTACAGTAATTAGTGAAGAAGTGGGGCGCAAATTAGAGCAAACGACTTTAGAAGATCTTGGACAGGCAAAACGAGTAGTTATTGATAAAGATAACACTACTGTTGTTGATGGTTCTGGAGACAAAAAATTAATTGCAGACCGTGTTTCGCAAATCAAAGCACAAATTGCCGAAACAACTAGTGATTATGACAAAGAAAAATTAAAAGAAAGACTGGCAAAAATTGCAGGCGGCGTAGCTGTAATTTATGTTGGTGCTCCTTCAGAAGTAGAAATGAAAGAAAAGAAAGATAGAGTGGAAGATGCTCTTAATGCTACTCGCGCAGCAGTGGAAGAGGGTGTAATTGCTGGCGGAGGATCTGCTTTATTAAAAGTGTCTAGAAAACTAGAAGCACAAAATTGGCCAGATAGCCAACGCTTTGGTATGCAAATTGTAAAACGAGCTTGCGAAGAGCCTGTTCGCCAAATTGCATATAATGCTGGCTTAGATGGTGCTATTGTTATTGATCGCATTATGTCTGGCAAGTCTGCTAACTTTGGCTTTAATGCTTTAACAGAAGAGTACGAAGACTTAGTAAAATCAGGGGTTATTGACCCTGTAAAAGTAGTTCGTTGTGCATTAGAAAATGCAGCTTCTGTTTCTTCTTTAATGCTAACTACAGAAACTATGATTGCCGAAGCTCCAAAATCTAATGACGCCTCTGCAGCTCCGGCTGCCCCAATGGG
>VSKW01007641.1_pt1 | contig 30689 bp, 29 predicted proteins | sample 4798611 | NCBI WGS metagenome assembly VSKW01 (sample SAMN12179536, study PRJNA552185) | sponge metagenome | biome: deep-sea hydrothermal plumes; feature: spots directly above weak diffusing fluid; material: sea water; isolation source: sponge from the Crane site of a hydrothermal vent ...
AGGGGTTATAGAGGACATAAAATAGACTGTTGTAATGTGTTTATATCAGGACAACGCAAAGGCATGAATCCTACCTTAAAGAAAAAACTCGCAAGACGAAGCGCAATTGAACCACACATTGGGCATATGAAATCAGAAGGAAAATTACGAAGAAATATGTTGAAAGGTAAGATTGGAGATGAAATAAATGCTATTTTATGCGGAGTTGGGCATAATTTACGATTATTGTTTGTTTGGATAGCATGGCTTTTGTCGTGCCTGAATTTTTTCACAAAAACAAAATCAATTTTTTTATATTTTTTACAAAATTTAAAAAAAATTGATTTATTCAGAGTCGACATATATAATGTGATTTATGATATAATTTTTCTCTATTTGCTTTGTAAATTTTGTCATTTGATATTAACATAATCTTATAATAATTATAGTGCTGTATAATATGCGTTTTAAGCGTTTAGCTACTTTTTTTTTACTATGTTTGTTTTTAATCGGTTCTACCCATACGCTTTCTGCAGGCTGTTTTTCTTCAATTTATAATAGACTGTTGAAGATGGTCTCCATCGCAATAAAAACACCAATAAAGACTAGTCCTGTCGGTATTCAGTCATTACAATTTATCCAGTCAAATCAACAATCAACCGCAAAAAGTCAAGAGCAGAATCGATCAGCAGATCAAGTATCTGCTCCTTCTGACTTACCTGGTTATATGCGTGTTTGTAATGAATATAATGATCATCCAGTGACTATTTTTTTAAAAGATATGCTTAGTGGTAGTTTTATTTCAATTGGTATTCAAAGCGGGATGAACAGTTTGATAGAAAACGCTAGCACTAATAATGTAACCGTTCCAGTATTGACGCTTATATTGCCTATAATAACGCTTAGCACAATGCATGCGATAGTCAATCTAAGCCTCAATAAATGCATGATACCTAAAATGAAATCAGTGCATCCTTATGTATACAGATCTATCTCTTGCTTGTCTCATATTGCCTGTCATAGTTTATATTTTAAAAATATTATTGGTGCAATATATGGCGCAGCAGGTAGTGCTTTTAGTTGTTTGATTGCACAGAAAGCGATTGAAAAATTTGAACATAAAACAGGTTATAATATCCCTGTTTTTATAACATGGCCTGCAATCGAAATAATGCGAATTTTAGGTAGCATCGGTGGTTCATTCTTTGGCTATGAAATCAATCAGCTTATCAGCCATCATATCAATGTATCATCGGTTGAGCAGTGTCACGATAGGTTGTCTTCCCATTTAAAGAGTCATACGTGTGATTCAAAGTCAGGTATAGATATACAAAACTCTGTCGTTGAATTAAGCCAAATAATAGAACATCCTGTGCAACAATATAGTCTGCTGTCGAATAATGTGAATTCGACTGGAATTGTTCATTTTGAGCAAAGCGCTTTGCTAAACAATGAGACAGATTGGCATTACGAAGGACTAAAACAACCTATAGACTCAGTGCTAGATATTAATTCATATCAAACAAGATTATCGATGATAACAACTCAAGAGTCGGATTTTTATGCAGACACTGCATCTATTATTCAATATGAGCAACAACATTCTTTTGATAACTATGAAAGAACAACCATAACCATTACCTCTAATATATTTGAAGTCATAGGGACTAAGATGAGCTATGAAAAAAATTTATATGATGTGAGAAACTTTGATTCTATTTCAAATATTGAATATAAACTGAATAGCGATAAGCCTATTATCTTATCAGATGATCATTATAATAACATATTGAAAAACATTGCATTGATCGGCACGATTCTGACCCCTATAGGGGTTTTGATTAACCACCTTTTACAGCTACGATATATGAAAAATGTATCAACTCTTTTTCAAAATACTGAAGAAGATGCTTGTGTGAGAATGCAAAAAATTCAAATTAACAGAAATCAAAATATAAGACTAGATTCTCTAAAAGCTAGTCATGATTTGATTATTTGTGATCGTTATGGACATTTGATATCTTGTATATTACTCGGTATTCATTATTACCATGAGATAGATGAACAATTCAGTGATCTAGACTGGTTGCCAAATAAAATTTTTTGTATCTCTTCGATAGAAGATTTAACGAATTTCTCAGACAATACGATTAGCATAGCTGAATTTAAATCTAGATTTCTACAAAATCATCAACCAGGCGCATTAGAGCAGCCTTTTATTCGTATCCCAATTTAAATTTGAACTTGTATTTATGTATTTTTAGACTATTCAACCATGAAGTGAAATTAACAAATAGTTGATAATAAATAGAAAAATACTTGAATAAGTGATGCATTCATGCTGTAAAAAATGCAATAAAATTGGCGTCTGTAGTACAGAAAACTAACACCTAATATGCATATTATGAATTTATAGTATATTATCAAAAAAGATATCAGAATGTCCTTCATAATAAGCAAGTCTATTATTTTAAAAATATGAATACTATGACTGAATATTGTTCTCAATTAAAAGAAAGCATAATAATTAAGGATATATTCGATGTGCTCAATTGTGCATCACCAATAACTCAAATAAGAGATATAGTTGCAGGATTGCTTGCTCTAGGATTCATTTTTAGCGTATGTTTAATAGAATAATGTTTTGATAATAAGCTGTAAATTTGAGATCTGTCTTCTGTGTTAAAATGTTGATAAATCAAGTGAATATCCTGATAAAAAGAAGTAATACGAATTATTAGCATTTGACTGCTTTTTTTATCGATAGAAAATGCCTTATTGTTGCAGTTCACACCTGATAATGCACTATAATATCAGTATTGATTATTATATTCTGTTTAATTTTTTAGTCTATTCTTTAAAATAACAGGTTAAGTATGTATCAAAAAATATCGAAAACTATCTGCTTAAGGCTTTTGATCATAAGTTCTTTTTTACTATTAAATCAAGCTATTGCAGGTAGAGGGGGGCGAAGTTAACGCATATTATTGCATCTTCTAAGCCTTCTGAATTTTCGGGGTCTTCTATTGACACTCGTTATATTAAATACTTTACATTTGATATTAAAAGTGATTCAGTCAATCAAGTGATCTTGAAATCTTGCCGGGTAATTCATATCGAAGGCAACTACTTGTTATATTTGTCTGAAGAAGGCTTGGCGCTCTATTGTATTGAGGATATTTCTTCATATAAGGATCTGATTTGTTCATGTTCTTATAATGACTATATACCTATCCATATACCTATCCATATACCTATCCATATACCTATCCATATACCTATAATGAACAATGCAGAAAAAGACAAACCTGCCATGATCATCATCCTTTATAAAAAGCATGTAACTAATTCTCCTTTAATACTAAGCAGCCTCGAAAAGCATCTCGTTCTAGCATACGGTGAGTATCTATGGGAAAAAAAAGCAATCAGTTTATTCATGCAAAGAAAATAAAGAATGATCTTAAAGATTGCTGTTATTTTGATTTCAAATTCAATATTGTATTTTTTATTGATTTTAGTATGAAACATGTAACCGATTTAAATTGCATGGTTGCTTGTCTGTTTGCTATTTTCAAATAATCTGAGACCTTTGCAATAAGCAGTTCAATGAATAATTTATGTATTTTTTTATTCAAACAATACATAAATTACTTCATTTTTTAAACTATTTTAATAAAAAAGATCATATCAGGAGTCTTTGTTGTCTTATTGCAAAGGTCTCAATCTACTTTAGTAGTATGCGAAAAGAATAAACTAAGATAGCTTATATTAGGGGGGTAGTTATAAATTAAGTAGATTTTGGTGAGAATGATTTGTGGAATGCATCATATGCAGGCTATGATATATGATATTTCAACCCTAAAAATATCAATCACCCACACATCACAACTTATCTATGCAATTAAATTTATTTTGAGAGAAAATGAAAAAATTAGAAGATTGGTTTCTATTAATGCAATAGGATAGACACTGAAAAGATCGCCTTCTACGATTTAAAGAAAAATTCCACGTAATACTAGAGAGAGACAATATTTATCAACAAGCTCATCAACTAGCAAAAGAAAGGCGATTAAAAGCAAGCAGAAAATCTTATAAAATTTTTCCTATCCTGATGAAATATATTGATATATTGATCAAAAAAATGAAATCCTGATCAAGTTTTAGTGCGATTTAGATTAGACAATGTACAGATTAGTCATGAAACGATTGATCAATATATTAAGAAACAAAGCGCACTAGGATCTGATTTATACAAAAATTTAAGACATAAAGGTAAAAAGTATTGCACTAGAAAAGAAAAAACATCGGGTAGAGAGCTTATTGCTAATCGAATCGATATTACAAAAATATCTATGATTGTCGATGAAAAATCTCGTATTGGAGACTGGGTGACAGATACTATTATAGAAAAAAATCATCAAGGCGCTATTGTTAGCTTAGTTGACAGACGATCTCAATATGTTTTTTTACAAAAAATGGAGACTCGCAAAGCAAATGAAGTAAAAGACTGTATTATCAAGTGTTTAAGAAAGAGACCGCTTAAATATAGACAAACGATTACTTTTAAGCATGGAAAAGAATTCTCTCAGCATGAAATATTATCTAAAGCATTGAAAATAAAATGTTATTTTGCTAAACCTTATGCTTCTTGGGAAAGAAGTTTAAATGAGCATACCAATGGATTATCTCGTCAATATCTGCCAAAGAAAACGGAGTTTATAGACATAGAAGATGATGAGATTTTAGCGATTCAAAAAGCACTCAATAATAGATCTAGAAAAGTGTTAAACTATCGAATACCTAACGAAGTTATGCGAAGAATAGAAAAACCTTTAGGTATTGCACTTCATGGTTGAATAGGCCTTCTTTAAAATAATAGGTTGAGTATGTACCAGAAAATATCGAAAACTCTCTGCTTAGGATTGTTGACTATAAGTGCTTTTTTACTATTTAATCAAGCCATTGCAGGAGGGGGTCAACCGAAATTAACGCATGATACTGCAGAAGGGGGTCAATCGAAATTAAGGTGTTTTTCTACAGTTGATAGCATTTCTAAATCTTCTGATTCTTCTGATTCTTCTGATTCTTCTGATTCTTCTGATTCTTCTAATTCTTTTGATTCTTCTAATTCTTTTGATTCTTTTGAATTTTCTCTTGATTCTCGTTATATTAAATATTTTACTCTTGAGGATGAAGATAATCCAGTCGACAAAGTGACGTTGCCATATTGCAAGGTATTGGATATCACAGGCAATTACTTAGTGTGCTCTCTTGAAGAAAATTTTGAACTCTACTGTATTGAAGGTATTGATAAATATAAGAGTCTGCTTGGCATGTGTTGTTTTTGTGAACGCTGTATGATAAGTTGTCTGTGTTTGCACTGTCGGAATGACAACCCTTATTATTATAACCAGAAACCTATAAAAGGCCAACCTAGAACTACATTAACCCTTTATAAAAAGAATGTAGCTGATTCTCCTTTAAAGCTGGACAATTGTGAGATTTCTTTCTTGAAAACCTACGACCTGCATCTAAAAACAAGCAAAAAAACCAGTTTATTCATTCCAAGAAATAAAGAATCATTTTAAAGATTGCTATCATTATTGATTTAAAATTCAATATTGTATTAATTAGCAGAGTGAGGTTGTGATGTGATGATTTATCGATCGCTATGTTCTTCATTTAAAAAGCTAGCTATTAAAATCTGAATTATAGGAGATGATGTTCGATTTGATTGTAATCGAACGGAGGATGATGAATTGATTAGTGCAATTGCATCAATTAGGTAATTTTATTGTGCATCAATCTTATTTTTGACAGACCCAGTCGTTTTTCTATATCATGTCAGTATTTATTGTTATTCTCTTTTTAATTTTTAAATCAATTTTTTAAAATAATAGGTTGAGTATGTATCAAAAAATATCGAAAACTCTCTGCTTAGGATTGTTGATTATAAGTACTTTTTTACTATTTAATCAAGCCATTGCAGGTGTAGGTAAATCGAAATTAACGCGTTTTGCTACAGTTGATAACCTTTCTAACTCTTCTGATTCTTTTGAATTGCCTTTTGACTCTCGTTATATTAAATATTTTACTGATAATCCAGCCAACAAAGTGACGTTGTCATATTGCAGGTTAAGTGGTATCTCAGATAACTACTTAATATATTTATCTGAAGAAGGTTAGACAATACTCTGTTGTATTGAAGGTATTTCTGCCTATAAACATCTGATTGGCAAACGTTGTTGCTGTGAAAGTTGTATTAAGAGTAACCTTTGTTCTTGTTATCTCTGTGAAGATGGTAAGCGTTGTTTGAATGATCAAGGGCCTATAATTGACGATAAAGTAGAAGAAATTCCTGTAACTACATTAATTCTTTATAAAAAGCATGGGGTTCATGTTCCTTTAAAATTGAACCTCAATGATAAGTATCTCTTTCTAGGATACGAGGAGTATTTAGACTCAAGAAACAGCGTTGGTTTTTTACATCGAAGATGTGAAGAAGAACTTAAAAGATTTCAATCATTTTGATTTAAAATTCAATATTATATTTTTTTAGTGGTTTTCAGTATGAAATATAGAACTGATTTAAATTGCATGATTAGTTATCTGCTTTCGATTTTCAAATAGTCCCTCTGCCTATGGTAGCCTGCGCAAAGAATATGCTAAGATAGCTTGTATTATAGACTAGTTATAAATTAAGTGGATTTTAGTGAGAATTATTCGTGGTATTCATCATGTCAATCACCTGAAAACAGGTGGCGTTTTGACTATAGGCCATTTTGATGGCGTACATTTAGGTCATCAAGCTTTATTGAAAGCGCTTATTATCAAAGCCAAAAAGCATCATACTCAAGCTATGATTATTATTTTTGAACCCGAAAAATCTCAATCAACCTTGTATCATGACTTATCTATGCGATTAAGCTCATTTCGAGAGAAAATGAAAAAATTAGCAGAGTGGGGTGTTGATGTGGTTATTTATCAGCCGCTATGTGCTTCATTTAAAAAACTAACCGCAAACGCTTTTATTCAAGATATCTTAATTAAAAAGCTAGCCATTAAAGCCTTAATTATAGGAGATGATTTTCGGTTTGGTTGTAATCGAGCAGGGGACTATGATTTATTAATGCAGTTTCATCGATTAGGTTATTTTATTGTACACCGGGTCGCCTCAATTTTATATCAGAAAAAACGCATTAGTAGTACGCAGATTAGAACGCTATTACGGCAGCATCATTTTCAATCAATTCCTCCTTTATTAGGCCGACCGTATACCTTAACAGCGCGCGTCGTTACCGGTCAAAAAATGGGCCAAGCATTATTAAATATTCCAACAGCAAACTTACACATTAAAGTATCAAATCTGTCTTTTCAAGGTGTTTTTATTGCGCATGCATACTATGCTTCAACAAAATATGAAGCGATTGTCAATATAGGTGTGTGCCCCACAATAAAAACAGAAAAAAAAATGTCAGTAGAAGCTTATTTATTTGACTTTAAAGGAAACTTATATCATCATGAAATCACATTAGAATTTTTATTATATTTACGAGATGAAAAACAATTTCAGTCCATTGAAGCTTTAAAAAAAGCTATTTCAAAAGATATTCAAGATGTAAAACATTATTTTCAAGCAATCAATAATCCAATCGAGAAATGTACATAATCATGTCAACTGCAGTTTTACTCATGAATCTCGGTACACCAGAATCTCCAAATATCAAAGATGTAAAGGCTTATTTGACTGAATTTTTGATGGATCCTGATGTGATTACTGTGCCAAAGTGGCTTCGATGGATCTTAGTTTGGTGTTTAATTGTGCCTTTTCGTTCTAAAAAATCTGCAGCAGCCTATCAAAGTATTTGGATGAAAGAAGGATCTCCTTTGTTAGTTTACACGGAAGCTTTGCATTCTGCACTCTCTGAACGGTGTTCAAATATACCTATTTATTTTGCAATGCGTTATGCTGAGCCTTCTATAGCAAAAGTATGTCACATAATTCAAAAACAACAACCAAACTTGAAGCATTTAATGATGATCCCATTATATCCGCATTATGCTGAATCAACTGTAAAATCAGCTAATTTGGCTTTAAAGAAAACAATCACGCATTTATCGTTATCCTGGCATGTGCATATACAGCCACCTTTTTACGAGCAGGCTGATTATATCCATGCTTTAATAGCTTCTGCAAAACCCTGGTTAGAACAATCTTTTGATCATGTCGTATTGAGTTATCATGGCTTACCTGAAAGAGCGCTTCGCCTTGCTGATCCGACTGATTCTCATTGTTTACGCGAGACTCAATGTTGCTCAAAAGCTTCTATAGCGCACAAAACATGTTATCGTTACCAAGTATTAAAAACAACCGAAGCTTTTGCTTTAAAAGCTGGATTAATCTCTTCACAGTATTCTATTGCTTTTCAATCTCGATTAGGGAGAGCTAAATGGTTAGAGCCTGATGTGTTGACAGTGCTCAGCCGATTAGCAAAGCTAGGAAAAAAAAAGGTACTCATGATGTGCCCTTCATTTACAGCCGATTGTTTAGAAACTTTAGAAGAAATTAAGATTGTAGCGAACGCACACTTTGTTCAGTCTGGAGGAGAAGAGCTTATTTTAATCCCTTGTTTAAATGCGCAAACAGTATGGATTGATGTGTTGGAAAAATGGATCACTGATTATGTGATGCGTTAATCGATGATTTATTGTAATCTAAGATGGTAAGCTGATATCCATGAAATGACTTTTTAGTGCAATAAAAAAGAGGTTTACTCGTGTCATTAAGAGATCAATTATTAAAATCAGGGGCTGCTACGCAATCACAGCATCAGCGTGCAAGAACTGAAAAAAAAAAATATGCTAAACAAAAAAAATTAAATCCTCATGCAAAAATTGATGATGAAAAATCTCTCTTAAATGAGACTATTTTGCAAAAAAAAGAACGAGATAAAGCTTTAAATCAACAGAAAAATGCAGAGCGAAAAGAAAAAGCGATTATAGCAGAAGTGAGGCAGTGGGTAAAAGATCATGCGATTACGCGAACAGATACAACAGTGCCCTATCGTTTTGCGCACGATCATAAAATTAAAACATTATATCTGTCTCAGCAGCAAATAAAGGATATTGTTCGCGGCATGATCACCATCGCTTCGATTGATATCGATCAATATGTCTTGCTGCCTAGTTCAATTGCTTTAAAAATTGCGGCTAAAATGCCTGCAGCAGTGATTGTAAATCACTGCAATACAGAAAAAAAGATCGATATACCAGATGAAGATCCTTATGCTGGATATGATATTCCTGATGATTTAATCTGGTAAATCAGATAAAACCTAAAGGTTATTCCTTGTGATCAGGCATGATTCAATTGTTTTTCAACAAAATCCCAGTTTACTAAATTCCAAAAAGCATTCAGGTATTTTGGGCGTGCATTACGATAATCAATATAATAAGCATGCTCCCATACATCACACGTTAATAAAGGTTTTTGGTGGTCAGTGAGTGGACAGCCAGCATTACTAGTATTAGTAATCACTAATTGACCTGTTTTATTTTCAACTAACCATGTCCATCCTGAGCCAAAATTTTTCAAAGCTTGTGTTGTAAATTGTTCTCTGAATGCATCAAGATTGCCAAACGTTTCAGTGAGTTTTTTTTCTAATTGATTAGAAGGGTTACGACCACCAGTAGGACCTAAGCAGTTCCAGTAAAACGAATGATTCCAAACTTGTGCTGCATTATTAAAAATAGGACCTTGGCTTGATTGAATAATCGTTTCTAATGTTTGATCGCTATGCGGTGTATTTTGAATCAATTGATTTAAATTGGTCACATACGTTTGATGATGTTTATCATAATGAAAGCTTAATGTTTCTTCTGAAATATGTGGTGAAAGCGCATTTTTTGGGTAAGGTAGTGGTGGTAATTCTATAGCCATCAGTGATATCCATTATGTATTGAATGAGTCATGTAAAAAGTTGAACCGTCAGCGTATCGAGGCATTAAGTTTTCTGTTCAACTGATTTGTGTTTGGCATACACAGTCTCAAATTTAGCGCAAAAAGTCAATGGAGTCTATTGGTCAAATATCAAATCATTTGATTGTATGATATGTTGGATGTTTTTTTTAAGAGCAATGTCATGATCAATCATCCTTCAATATCTGATATGCAAGTTTGAGTTGCGTGACTGATTGAAAAAAAGGATATGGTTTGATTTTATGTGTTGACATGGGTTTTTTCGATATGAAAATCTGTATTAAAAATATGTTGTAATCCTTCTTTATAAGAGGCATATTTCCATTGTATATTTAATTTCGTTTTGATTTTTTGATTACTAATTTTTTTGTTTGCTGCAAAAAATTCGCAGGCACGTTGTGAAATAGGCGCTTCATCTAGCGTATAAGATGTCAGAGGAGGGCGTTGTAGTAATTGGCAAGCGAAGTGATGTACCGTATGTAGTGGACAAGGCAAATCATCGGCTATATTATATATCTCTCCTGGCGTATGCTGCAAAATAGATTGTAAGAGGGCATAACATAAATCGTCAATATAAGTTCGTGAAAAAAAATGATCAGGCTTGTAGACTGTAAAGGATTTCCCGTGATGAATATCTTGTAATGCATTACGGCCTGGCCCATAAATGCCGGAAATACGAAACACATGTATCGGGATTTGATAATATGTATATAAATCATACCATGCCTTTTCAGCAGCAAAACGTTTGATATGTGTTGTATCGAGCGGCGTGCAGAGTGAAGATTCTTGTACCCATTGTCCTTGATGATCTCCGTATACACCGGTAGACGATAAATAGCCAATCCAAGGAGATGTGCTATTTTTTAAGCTGTCTATATAGGTTGATAATACAGGGTCGATTTCAGTAGTATTGGGTGGAATAGTACTTAAAATAGCATCTGCTTGATGTAAATATTGTTTGACTTTCGGGTGATCAAAGTGAATTAATTGATGGCCTGCTTGTTGTGTCTCTATTGTATTGGGTAGCATTTGTCGAGATGTATGAAAAATAGTCCAATTTAATGGTTTAAATAATTGATTAAGATGTTTTGCGACATAACCGTTACCTAAAATAAACAGTATTGGTTTTTTTTTTATCATAAGCAAGAATCCCATCGTGTATATCAATCAGTCAATAGATTGATCGTTATTATGTGTACAATACAAGCATCGTAGATCATTTTTGATGTCATGCCTAGCGTTGTTTTCAACATAATGGATATGCAGTGAAAAATGAATAAGATCGCATCATGTGAATGATCTTTAAGGATGCAAAATAACCTCTCTGTGCTATATTACAGTTAATATAAAGAGAATCACTGAATTGATTCAAGATATTGTAACCAATAATCCTCTTTTTCTTCTATTTTCAGAGCGCTATATGTTGAAAATAGTCTGTATGCTGTTAGAATATAGAATAGAAATAATTTTTTGATTTTTTGATTATTCCTTACTTTTTCATTTTTTATGAGTGAGTGATATTGGGTAGATCTACTGAGCATTCATTTAAGGTAAATGCTACGTGCGATATGTCAATGGAATTCAAATAATATGACCTCTGATGAATTACAACTATTTCTTGAAAAAAAAATACCGCAGGCTAGGATTATTTTGACAGGAGAATCTTGTCATTTAACATTAACTGTGATTGATCGTAGTTTTCAAAATCAATCGGCACTACAGCGCCAAAAAGCAATCTATGCGCATCTTAATTCACTCATCGCGGAAGGTTGTATTCATGCAGTCTCAATGCAATTATTTACACCAGATGAGTGGGAAAAACGTGACACTGAGTAATGCTATTTAATGGATAAATTATTAATTCAAGGAGGGCGAGCATTAAGCGGCATGATCTCTATTCATGGTGCAAAAAATGCAGCACTCCCTATTTTAGCTGCAGGGTTATTATGTGATGGTAGTTTAAATATAAACAATATCCCACCATTACAAGATATACAATCCATGATCCAGTTACTGCGTGCTTTAGGCGTTACGATTAATACAAAAAATGAAACAGAAATAGTAATGGATGCACGCCATATCACAGGCTATCACGCACCTGAAGCTTTAGTGAAAACAATGCGTGCTTCTATTTTATTGTTAGGCCCTTTGCTGAGTCGATTTGGGCAGATTAAAATCCCATTCCCTGGTGGATGTGCTATTGGCCAACGACCTATTGACCAGCATCTTTTAGGATTGAAAGCAATGGGGGCTGAAATATACATTGAAAATGATTGGATTATTGGTAAATCAAAAAAATTGACAGGCGCTAATATTGTCATGCAGTTAACGAGTGTGACAGGTACAGAAAATATTATGATGGCAGCTAGTTTAGCTAAAGGCAAAACAGTGATTCATAATGCAGCAAAAGAACCTGAAATTATTGATTTGGCGAATTGTTTAATTCAAATGGGTGCTCAAATTATAGGTCATGGGACGCAAAAAATTACGATTGAAGGGGTAAAACGATTGCATTCTACTCATTACCATATTATGTCAGATCGTATTGAAGCGAGTACCTATTTAATTGCTGCTGCCGCAACACGAGGATGCATTCATATTACTGATATCAACCCTCGTTATTTGCAATCTATATTACATGTTTTGAAATTAACAGGTGCAGATATTGAAATATTTCCACAGTCTATTCGATTAGATATGCGGAATCATCAGCCGCGCGCTGTGAATATAAAAACAGCGCCTTACCCAGGGATTGCAACGGATGTTCAAGCGCAATTTTGTACCTTGAATGCTGTAGCAAAAGGCTCAGCTTATATAGAAGAAAATATTTTTGAGAATCGTTTTCAGCACTGTGAAGAATTGATAAAAATGAAAGCACGTATTCATTTAAAAAAGAATCGTGCTTGGATTACAGGTATTGAAAAACTAGAAGCAGCTTCTGTTTGTGCAACAGATTTACGCGCAGCAGCCAGTTTAGTGATTGCAGGCTTATTGGCTGAGGATGTGAGTGAAATTTTGAATATTCATCATATGGATCGTGGTTATTTTGATTTAGAGAAAAAAATAAGTCAATTAGGCGGTCAGATAAAACGCATATCAGTGCAACAAAAAATGATTAAACAAGAAGTATTCATCTAATTTTTTATAAAAGCGCGTATAGCTCTATGCAGTATTAAGCGTGACGCTGTCATCATGTAAGTGATAGAATAATATTGATAACCTGATATCCTCCTGTTGAGAAAAAATATAGCCGTTCAATATGAGCTTGATGTATATCATCATCTGATATCTCGTTAATCCATAAAATTAAAAATACGATTCTGGATAAAAAATACACAAATAATCGGTGAATAATACGATGCCTAATAATGCAAAACTTTTGTTAACAACCCAGCAATTAAATTGGCTGAATGACAACTTAGCCAACAAGGTTCCTACTGAAGCACGCCAATTATTAAATCAATTACCGGCAGAAGATATTGCTCATTTATTAGAATCCTCTCCTCCGAAACATCGCAGTGTCTTATGGAAATTATTAGATTCTTCTTTAGAAGGGGCTGTATTAAGCGCTTTGACAGAAGAAGTGAGGCAATTTTTTATAGAATCAATGAATGTAGCAGAATTAGCTCAAAGCCTCAGTGATCAAGATAGTCATGATTTAGCAGATATATTAACACAACTGCCTGATACGATTGTTTCCAAAGTGTTAGACTGTATGACGTCTAGAGATCAAATGCGTGTAAAGCAAGTTTTATCTTATCCAGAAGGCACTGTTGGGCGACTGATTGATACCAATGTGTTAAGCGTGAATCCACATTTATCCATTCAAACTGTTTTGCATTATTTTAGACATGAGTATGAAAAAACACATCATTTATTAACACCTTTAGATGAAATATATGTGCTCAATGAAGTCGGTGTATTAATTGGAGTTGTGCCTTATGCTGTTTTATTATCGAAACCAGCTGACTGTTTGATTGTGGATGTGATGAAAATAGAATATTTTGTATTCGATGTTCTGACAAAACAACAAGAAATTATCACGACGTTTGAGCGTCATCGATTTGTGTCAGCCCCTGTGATTGATAGCAATAAAAAATTTATAGGGCGTCTTACCATTGATGATGTGATGTCCTTAATTCGAGAAGAAGCAAATAATACTGTATTAAATATGGCTGGTTTGGATGACTGCCAAGATGCTTTTGCTAGTGCTTGGAAAACAACAAAAAGTCGATCAATTTGGTTGGGTGTAAATCTCTTGACTGCTTTTTTATCTTCTAGTGTCATTAATTTTTTTCATGATACATTAGAGCAAGTTATTGTTTTAGCTATATTAATGCCAATTGTCGCTAGCATGGGAGGCAATGCCGGATGTCAAGCGATGACCATGATGTTACGTCTTATTGCGCAAAATCAAGTGACCTCTGGCAATATTCGTTGGTTATTAGGACGTGAATTACAAGTTGGATTATTGAATGGATTAATATGGGGTTCTATTGTGAGTTTATTGATTTGGTTTTGGTTTTCAAACTTACTATTAGCCGGTGTATTAGCATTAGCGATGTTAATTAATTTAAGTATTGCTGTGATTTTAGGAGCATCTATCCCAAGTCTATTGCAGTATTTTAAAGTTGATCCTACCGTGGCAGGGACTGTTATTTTAACGGCCACTACAGATGCTGTGGGATTTTGTTGTTTTTTTGGCCTTGCAACTTTATTCTTTAGATGATCTATGACAGTCTATGTCAGAGATTGTCTGAAAAATGATGGATGATGTTGATATATCGTATGCCATAGACAGGGCTGGCCCACTCAAGAGGATTCGAACCTCTGACCTCTGCCTCCGGAGGGCAGCGCTCTATCCAGCTGAGCTATGAGTGGTTTATATCCTCTATAGTGTCATGAGAAACCATGACACTATACTGTATCACTTGAATCGATTGCAAGTAAACATCAATTTAAACTTGTTTGATCTATGATGCTGTTTATGATTGAAATATGTTATAGTGTTCATAGGAATTACAAGCTATATCCTTTTTAAGGGCATGATTTATATTATAGTTAATTCATCTAAAATTCAGAATCTATTATCATTATTTTTGATTAAATAATGTGTTTAAAGCTTTGAGGGGAAGCTATGTCTTTTTTTGAAAATAATACTATTTTGATATCCATATTATCGATTGTTTTTTTAGGCTCTATCTCTAGTTGGGGATTATCGCTTGAACCAGATAAAATAACACGTCAACTGATTGAATCTCGTATCAAATCGTCTCATACTATTTGTGTTAAAGGAGAAGCCTGTGCAAAAAATGCTTATATTCCTCCCCAAGCTGACCGAGAACCGATGGCGGCAGCTGCAATCTATAAAAAATATTGTACAGCTTGTCATGAAAATGGCGCCTTCAAGGCAGTTAAAATTAATGATAAAGCAGTTTGGAAAAAACGTTTAGATGAAGCAAAAAACGGTTATAAAGGCTTGCTTGAAATTGTCATTACAGGTATTGGACTTATGCCACCGAAAGGATTATGTACAGATTGTAGTGATGAAGAATTAGAAGCAACCATTCGTTATATGGTGGAATTTGATCCTGCAGCTGCAAAATAAATGAACATGATCATTCAACAGCTTAGTTTTCTCATTGTAGAAGATGTGCGTTTTCAAAGAGAAATGGCAGTCAAGCTATTAGGAGCATTAGGAAGTCCATCTGTTCTATCTGCCGCCAATGGACAAGCCGCATTAGAATTATTGGCAAGCCTAGATCAACCTATTGATATTATCATTAGTGATTTAGATATGCCTGAAATGGATGGTATTGAATTTATTCGATATGCTGCAGAGCAAAATTTTTGTCGTGCTGTGGCGATTGCTAGTGGAATGGATCAAAAAATAATTCATATTGTAGAAAATATTGTTGAACAATATGATATTGATGTTCTACCCAAAGTGAACAAGCCGATTACGGCGAATAAAATAGCAATCTTGTTAGAAAACTATTTAACTAAATCAAAAAAACGCCATCCTGAACGATTTTCTAATGTATTTTCAAAAAATGAATTGCAAGAAGCTTTGGATCTTCATCAATTTCAAACATGGTATCAACCTAAAGTCTCATTGAAAAATGGATTATGGATGTCTGTTGAAGCGCTTTCACGCTGGAAACATCCGAGCCAAGGTTGGATATTACCTTCTGATTTTATTCCTTTATTAGAAAAAAATGCCTTGATTAATCAGCTGACTTGGCAACAATTACATACGCTGTTCAATCAATTTCATACGCGATGTCAACAAGAAACAGCCTTTACTTTATCCGTTAATGTGTCTCCAGTGATGCTGGAAGATACACAATTGCCGGATAAATTATTAGAATTAGTGTCCTATTATGGTCTGCAGACACATCAAGTTATTTTAGAAATCACAGAAAATTTAGCACTTAATCAATCCTATAGTTTACTCAGTGTGATTGCACGCTTAAAACTAAAAGGCTTTTTATTATCAATTGATGATTTTGGAACAGGTTATGCTAATTTACAACAATTAGAAACAATCCCTTTTTCAGAATTAAAATTAGATCGATCTTTTGTACATCAAATGACACATGAATCGACAAAGCAAGCTATTGTATCTTCTAATATAACCTTAGCTCAAAAATTAAACCTCAATACAGTTGCTGAAGGGGTTGAAACGTATGGAGAATGGCAGTTATTGCAACAGTTAGAATGTGATATGGCTCAAGGCTTTTTTATTGCAGCGAGTATGCCTTATGACCTATTAACTGAATGGCATCTTGCTTGGAAAAAAAAATATCGCAATTTTGATGATTCCCTACTTATTCAATAATCTTTTTTCATCGTAACATGTCTAACAGTTCGACTTCATCTTACCGACGTTGAATCTCAGTATATTTCAACGTACGATTTTTTTGATAAGATCTCGAATGGATTGATAATTGATGTAATGATTGCATGATCGTTAATCCTGCCGGTGTTAGAAATTGATGAGGCCATTGAGTGAATTTTAACTGGATAGGTTGTTCTAGATTGATGCTTGGATTGACAATTTTTTTCAAAGATGACTGTTTGATCGATATAAAAAAATCAGATAGTGGATTTAAATGCTCATTCAACATACAAATTTGTAAACAATAATACTCACTGAGTAGTGCTGTGAATATAGGATGATGACGATAAAGTGTTTGAAAGTTTTGTTTTTTTTCCAGCCAAGTTTGTGCATGCATTAATAAGCCAGCAACAGCTTGATTCACCTGTAGCAATTGAGTTGATTTTTTTAATTGATGAAGACAGCGTTGAAAAGGAATATCTAAAGGATTATCTTGATTTTCTTTAGAGCCAGTTGCATAAGATAATAACGTATTGGCTGCAATGAGCGTCCAGTAAGTTTGAACATCGTACTGTGCTATTAAATGATTTAATGACCCTTGTACTGTATTATTCTGTTTTTTTGTGGAAGAGATATGCGTTTCTGCACTATGCGTCGGCTGTGTTTGAAAAAAAAGATGCGTGTTTTTATCAGCAGATAATAACCGCTGAGTTTCTATTTTTGCATAGTCATGCCAACTCGATAATGTATTTTTTTTGACTTGTTCAGCGCAATCTTGATATTGCTTGTTGAGGATATTGAATTGATTGTCCCATTGAGATAATGTAATCAAGGGGACCACTTTCTTGTTACGAAGCCATTGAGACCATCTTGATTGTTTTGTAGGGCGATGCGTTATCCATTGTTGCTTTTCTTGTTTTAATTTTAATAATTTTTCTTCATATAAGAGACGGTATTGATTTGATAAAGCAGAATAACGTAATATGATTTCATGTCGTATCCAAGGATATAACACTTTTTGTTCATCGGAACTAAAGGCGCCTGTATCAGAAGGTGATGGAATATAATAACCGCGACGTAATGCAAAAAATTGTTGCCATGTATCAAAACTAGCTTGCTGTTTTCGGTCGATAATATGTTCTTGTAATGCTTTTAAAGAATGAAAGCTACGACGACTATAATGAATTGACACATGTTGAGTATGACGTGTTAAAGCTAATTGCGCACCTGTGCTATCGAATGCTTTATTAAAAAAGACCAAACTATATGGGATCGTTTGATGTTGTATTTGATAGGCAGTCACAGCATAGCCATAATCAAATGTTTGATATTGATTGGGATCAAAAATGACTTGATGTCCACGATCACATTGCACTGCTACCCTATTCGACTCTAATTGTTTGATTGTGCCAAAATCTCCAGTTTGAATATGATACCGATCATGAGTTTGATTAAAAATAATACGATCTCCAATCGCAAACAATTTATAGCAGATAGGAGATGAATTCATTGTGTTTGAATCAAATTGTGTGTACGGTCGTACTGTTAAATATAAACCGGATTGTAATATGCCATGGCATACTCTTTTTTTTCGATAGAGTTCATTGAATAACAGCGTATCTAAATTTCGAGCAGCAATGAGTATGACTTGATTTGTTTTTCTGATCTTTAATTGTTCTGTATATTCATTGAGTAAATGTTCGATTGTTTCTGTTGTATTAGCATGAGCATAAAAGGTTTTTTGGGATTGTATTGTTGAAAAAATATCAAGCTGATGATGTGATTGCGTCGTATATCTAATATTATCTGGTTGTATTTGAAAACAACCAGTTTGTTCAATAAGCGCGCAAAATGCAGCATCAATATCTCGTAAATTATTTAACCCTGCATGACTAAAGACAATTAATTTTGCTTGTAAAAAAACACAAGAAGTGATTAATTGTTCCATGTGTATCAAATCAATACAATGTGCTTCATGTAATATGATGATAACAGGTTGATTGGGTTTTTGATGATATTGCCATTGCATTAAGTAATCAATGAGCGTGAAATAACAGATGGTATGTTGTGGATGTTTTAAATTTTGATGCATTTTTGCTGTTAAGGTGATGATATAAATGAGATGTTGAGTCTGTATATAATGATCACATAGACTATGTGTTATTTTTTTTAAATCATCCAATTGCGTGCTATTGAAACAGATTAATTGTCTGTTTTGTAAAGCATGCAGGACTGCTTTTTTTTGATTGTCTGTTAAGGTATGATGAGATTGGTGTGCTGTATGATGCTTATCATGTTTTTTTTGAGATAAATAAGCTGCATTTTTTAATAAAACATATTCTGTATTAATGACAGTCCGGCTTGTAAATCGAAGGTTTTTCTTGAGATCTAACCCTAATTTTAAGCACTCTTTAGAATGTAAAATTTTTTTTTTGAGTAACTGGTAATCTATTTGATTATTGGTTTGCATGGTTAAAAACTGATGTAAAGTGTCGATAGAAAAACTAGTTTGCTTTAACGTTAAATAATGTAATGCTTGAGATGGATTGTTCAATAGGTTTTTTGTATTTCTTTTTTTTATCGTGGTTAAGACAGGTTTTTGATATTTCAGTGCCATACGATGCATGGGTTGAAGCTGAATACCTTGATCGATGAGTCGTCGATGATCAACGCGGAAATGAATACGTGCTTGTGCTAAATGTAAGTTTTGAAAATTAGCCCATTCTTGCCGAATATAGAGTAAAAACTTTTTTTTTTGCCATTCAGGCTGCTTTAATTGAAAACCCATTGAGTCCACATGCCTTGTTGTTAATAAGATGTGTGTATGTGGATTGATTTTATCAACACTATCATGAATACAAATATCAGCACAAAGACCTTGATTAACAAAATAATATTGTGAAAACTCTAAAATCAAATGATGTTGTTGTGCTTGAGTCAGCTCCGAAGGTAATGCAAAGATAATTTCTTGTGCTAATCTTGCATTTTTTCGAGATTCTTTGAGATTGACTTGGTTCCATAATATTTCTCGATTCATAAATTGCCGAGGTGCTTGATTTGGGAGTAGAATTTTTTTAAAACGAACATCTGTTTTATTTTTAAAAAAATGTACTTTGTTGTTCGTATAATCAATTAATTTTTCACCCGCGCGATAAGCTGCCGCTGCAATAATGTTATGTTGTTGACTGCGACGAATCCAACGAAAATGACAAAAATAAATCGCCAAAAAGAGACCCTTATACTGCATGCTGTGATTGTATGTGAAGCGATATGAATGAGGGTAGTATGTAGATTATTATTCTTTTTGTCAACTTAATATTCAATTTGATTTTTATTTATGGCTTAAATAAACCGCATCAAATGGAAGCATAGCGCTTGGGTATCTAGGTGTATCCATTCGTTTTTTATAATGCTGATGTCGTATGTATGGCGTATTGTTGATGATGTTGTATGATAATCTCTATAATTTGTTTTCCATGTTGTTCTATTTTTTTAGGACCTAATCCAGGAATACGTGCCATCTTTCTTAAAGAAGTAGGACGATGTTGCCAGATATCTTGTAGTATGCGATCATGCATCATTTGGTGAATGAAGCTATTATTGTGCGCTACATCATCGCGATACTCTCTTAATTTTTTCCATAAAATTAACATTTCTTCTGTGAATGTCAGTATATGGGTTGCTAGTGCATATTGATGTATTGTTTTTGAGTACAAATTGACAGGGATTAGAAAAGGGATGTTTGATTGCAGTAATTTTTTACTCCATGCCGTTAAGCCTAATTGATTTTGTTGTTCACCGTGTATTTTGACATACGAAAACAGTATGAGCTGCCAATGTATCACTTGCCATTGTATAGCGGTCTGTGATTGACCGATTCCAAAAGTTGATAGTGTCTGATAGCTTTGATCTACAATAGTCGATGTTTGTTTTCCTTGTAATATATTAATCGCATCAGTCAGTGTTGCTTTTTGCTGGCTACGATAAATATTAGAGAGTGCTTGACGTGTTAGATCAGTGATATTCATTAAAGGAATCGGTGTTTTACATCGGTCACACTGTTGACAAGATTGAGAACTCCATTCATTAAAATAGGCAAGTAAAGCTTGCTGTCGGCATATACCTGTTTCACACCAAGCGGTCATGAGTAATAGTTTTTTTTGTTCTATATGTAATCTGCTGACTTGATCAGCATTTGAAATAAGGTGCTTATGATAAAGTAAAGCATTATCAGGATGATATAACATCCAAGCAATAGCTGGCTTTCCATCTCGACCGGCTCGACCTGTTTCTTGATGATACGCTTCTAAGCTTCGAGGTATATCTAAATGTCCAACAAATCGAATATTTGACTTATGTATTCCCATGCCAAAAGCGATGGTAGCGACCATGACAGAAGATTTATCGGACTGAAAGGTTAGATAGGCTTGCTGACGTGCTTGCGTTGATAAGCCTGCATGGTATGATAAAGCATTGATATTTCTTTGTATTAACCAATGTGTAATCGTATCTACTTTTTTTCTTGAAAAACAATAAATAATACCAGAATGATGAGCTGGTTGATTCTTTAAGAACGCAAGTAATTGTTTTTTCTCGTCAATTTTTTCTAAAACTTGATATGAAATATTATGGCGTTTGAGGCTCCCTTTAAAAATGGAAACAGGTTCCAAGTTGAGTTGATGTATAATATCGCGTTGAGTATCTTGATCAGCTGTAGCTGTTAAGGCAATTTTAGGTATTGTTGGAAATTTTTGATTTAAAATGGATAATTTAGTATATTCAGGTCTGAAATGATGACCCCACTCTGAAATACAATGTGCTTCATCTATTGCAAATAATGCGATAGGGATTTGAGTTAGGATATAAAAAAAATGAGCATTAAAAATACGTTCAGGTGAAATATAGAGTAATTTAATCTGACCCATTAGTAATTTTGATTCAATGGATTCCACCTGTTCCTTGGGTAAGTCAGAATGTAGAAATGCAGCTTTAATATGATGCTGTTGTAATTGTTTCACTTGATCATGCATTAAAGCAATTAATGGAGAAATAATAATGCCGACACCTGAACGCATGAGGGTAGGCACTTGATAACATAAACTTTTACCGCTACCTGTAGCCATAATAACAAGTGCATTGGATCCTTGGGCTAGATGTTCGATCACTTCTTTTTGTTGTGATTGAAATGTTGTATATTGAAATACATCTTGTAGGATCTGAGTAGCGGATAGTGTTTTTTTCATTTTGATTCAAGGTAAGCCTGTTTGATGAGTTATGTTTGACAAATTGCTTCGTTGAATATAAGGCTGAAATGGATCATTAAGTGGTTCAATTGGTTTACCTATATCAGATTAAGATAACAGTATGTCAGTCAATGACGCAAGATGCAAATATCCGGACTAAAATAGTGCATTGAATGCAGTGTCACGCGAAACAATGCAGTAGGAAAGATCAGTAGATACAACTTTTTTGTCGTATAATAAATTCATTATTATAATGATTTGTTGGTTTTTATGAATGATGGGAAGAATTAACCGCATGCCTTTACCTACTTATAGTATTCAATTAATATGTCGAGAAACATTAGCGAAAGATACTTTATCACTTTCTTTTAAAGTGCTAGATGAAACACCTTTTATTTTTAAAGCAGGTCAATTTGTCTCATTGCATTTTGAATACAAAGGGCAGCAATATAAACGAAGTTATAGTTTAGCATCTTCAGTCAAAACGTATCATCAAACACACACATTAGAGATTGCCATGAAGTGTTTGCCAGCAGGTCGTGCTAGTGAATATTTTCAAACTGTGCCACTGAATACACAGTTCATATTACAAGGACCTGCCGGTGTTTTAGTTTTACCGGATGTGTTGCCACAGCGTTTGGTTTTTGTAGGAACTGGAACAGGCGTCGCGCCATATCGCGCCATGTTGCCTGAATTATCACCTTGGCTTCAAGCAGGGGGACAATTGAATATTTTAATGGGTATTCGACATCGAGTTGATTTATTTTATGATCTTGCTTTTCGTGAAATATGCGATGTATTTGATCGAGCTGATTTTGAATTATTTTTTAGTCAAGAATCTGTTATTAACCAAGATCAAGGTGAATATATAGGGTATGTGCAACAACGTTTTGAATCACTTGCATTAAATCCAAATAATACCATTATTTATTTGTGCGGTTCACCTCCGATGATTGATGATAGTTTACTGTGGCTTAAGGCTAATGGCTTTACGTCAAAATCAATTCGCCGAGAAAAATATACGTTTTCTAGATAAATAAAAGATGTTCATTGATGATATGTGTGCAATGCAATGTCAGTTGAATCAACGCACAGTACAAAGTCAATCATCAAGCGATCTATTTTTCACGGTATATGACATGCTGATATTATTTTGATATCGTGACCTTATCTGAATGATTGAAAAATATCCCTTATCATGCAACGCAATGTATGAATTTTAAAGCGATGATTGATATTACGTGAGCTATGATTAAGGCGAACTCAAAATGAAGAGACGCCTTCGTGTTTTATTGCAACAGTATCAGTTGTTATTTTTTGTCTTTCAAACTTTTTTCTAAATCACGTATATTGTTTTTTTTTGATAAAAACTGGAGCCAAATCTGGTTTTGTTGATAATATTTTTTTGTATCTTGTAGTTGATGAAGATCACCATATAATTCGCTATCAGTCATTTGGAATGTTTTTTGAATCAAACTTTGTATTGTAGCGGAAGTGATCATCAAAAGCAGGATAGGGATTGCTTTTATTTCTTGTTTTGAGAAAAAATAAGCAATAGAAAAAGTCATCAGTGTGCCAATATAATTTTGAATAGGGAAATAAGATAAAGCCATTTTAATCCAGTAAGTCATCGTGTTTGTATCTTGCGATGCGCTAGATAAATTATGCTCTAAACGTTGGTGCCACAGTGTATGTAATACAGTTTGTGCATCGAGATCATAGACATCAACATAAGACGCAGCTGTTTGATAATCGATATTAAATTGATTGTTTAGTTTTTTAATATCTGCTTTTGTCACGACTTTATTGTATTTTAATAAAAAATCATGCATTTGCGTTATAAAAGGTAAATATTGAATATATTTTGAGATAGCTTCTATCGTGACCGAAGGTAGCATGCCACTGGCTAAGGAAGCCATATTGATGAAAAGTGCAGGTGTTTGTCCTATTTTAGAATTTAATACAGTTTTAGGGATGCATGATGCCATTAATAATATGATCGTTGATATCGTAGCTCCGCTGATGAATAATTCAGCAAATTCAGCTACTTCAATCGATAGATAGCTTCTAAGAATGGCTAATGTGCCTATTAGAATGTCAGATTCAGAGATGACTTCTTTATAAGTAGGATCTACCTTATTGTCTGTGTTGACATTCAAGATTTGTGCTTGCATGCTGCTATGCATACAAAAATATAATATCATCATATTCAGAGTAAGATTTTTCATAGTATAGCATACCTTTCAATATATTGATTGAGATTGCTTATTGATACATCAATAGCTGTTTATTACCAGGTTAGATAGGAAGAAATGAAAAAAGTTCCTTCATTATGATTTTTTTTAAAAGCTATGCTGGAAGATAATCGTTTGTATTGTATTGTATTGTATTGTATTGTATTGCGTTAAGAATCTGGTTTTTTGTCGCAAATCATGGGATTGTATGCCATGATTTGCTATACTTCATACATTATTCAATGAAAGCATGATTGCCAGTACTTTTTTTAAGATATTTCATCAGTTTATGCTTTATTTTGATCCTGTCATGAAAGGATGCATCATCTCGAAGAATATATGAGGATTTATTGTGTCAAATGTAAAGTTTGATAGCTGTCAAAGAGTCTATGGTCAATCAGTCATGCAAACTTTGCAGCGTAGTCATGTGATGATTGCTGGATTAGGAGGCGTGGGGTCATGGGCAGCAGAAGCACTTGCGCGCACAGGCATTGGACAATTATCTTTCATTGATTTAGATGAAATTTGTATTACGAATATGAATCGACAAATTCATACCTTAACCAATACAATCGGGCAATCTAAAATTCAAGTGATGGCTGATCGCATTCAGACTATTAATCCAGACTGTCAAGTCCATTGTATTTTTGATTTTCTATTAGAGTCTAATATAGATCAGTTAATCAATGACTCTGTGGATTATATCATTGATGCGATAGATGATTATCGTATTAAAGCTGCGCTTATTGCTTATTGCCGACAAAAAAAAATTCGATTAATTACAATTGGCAGCTCAGGAGGAAAACAAGATCCAACGCAAATTTATATTGATGATCTGGGTCGAACCATTCAAGACCCATTAGCTAGAAAAATAAAAACACAATTAAAAAAAAATATCATTGGCCTGTGAATAAGCGTCAACGTTTTTTTGTAGATTGCGTCTTTTCAACGCAAGCGATTGTCTACCCTACTGAAGATCAATCGATTTGTTATAATAAAAAGAATGCAATGGATGTCAGAATGAACTGTGCTACTGGATTGGGATCGAGTGTTGTGGTAACAGCTACATTTGGTTTGATAGCTGTCTCGCATGTTATTAAAAAACTAAGTGAATAAAGTGTTATGTGGAATTTAACATCATGAAAAAAAGAACGATTATTATAGGTGACATTCATGGTTGTCTAGATGAATTACATTTATTATTAGAAAAAATACAGTATAAAAAAGAACAAGATCGCATCATTTTATTAGGTGATGTCATTAGGAAAGGACCTCATTCCTATGCAACACTACAATTTGTCAAAAAATCTGAATTTGAAATGGTAATCGGTAATCATGAGTATTGGTTATTAAATCGATTAAAGCAGGATGATTTTAAACCGTTTTCTAATTTTGAATATAAAATTATGCAAAATAAAACCGATTGGTTAACGTGGCTTTATCAGTTGCCAACTTACATTGAAACACATGATTTTATAGCGGTACATGCTGGTTTACAGCCAGGACTGCACCCGAAAGATACTGAGACAAGAATTTTAACGAATATTCGAACTTGGGATGGACAAGGCGTTAATTTGCACCGAGCAAGCGATCCAGCATGGTTTGATTTTTATGAAGAGAATAAATTAATTGTCTTTGGTCATTGGGCTGCTAGAGGTCTCATAGAGCGACCCAATGTGATTGGTTTAGATAGCGGCTGTGTCTACGGGTATGCGTTATCTGCTTTAATTTTTCCATCACGTGAGATTGCGCAAGTGTTGGCTAAAAAACAGTATGCTAGAATTCGTTAAGATAAGCGCTCTAGGTATTCTCTTTAATATATCGAGACTGATGCAATAAGGCAACATGATTTAGAGAATAAAGATTAAAAGACGATTACTTTGTAATATTGAGCGATGATATTGAAGAATCCTGTTTGATTGTTTGCTGAGATAGTCGATTATTCATGCTGAATAATAGAGCTGATAATAAAGATATACTGTTTCAAACAGGTTGTGTTTTTAAAATACGCATCATCCAATATGAATTGAGTCAGGCTTGTTAGGTTGATGATTGTGATCTTGATCCAGGGTTACATTGCGTGATTACTGTAATAATCGTTTATGTGCTTGGATCGACATAATTAAACCAAATCCTGCTAATGTACTAATCAGTGCAGTGCCTCCTCGGCTAACAAGCGGTAATGGCACTCCCACAACTGGCAGTAAACCAACTACCATGCCAATATTGATAAAAGCATACATAGAAAAAAGTAAGGCAATGCTACTTGCAACTAAATTTTCAAATGAAGAACTGGCATGCAGTGCAATGTATAGGCATCGAATAATGAGGGCAATATAAATAATAAACAAGATGAAGACGCCTAATAAACCAAATTCTTCTGCAAGGACTGAAAAAATAAAATCAGTTTGTCCTTCCGGTAAAAAATTTAAGTAAGATTGAGATCCATTTAAATAGCCTTTTCCAAGTATACCGCCTGATCCAATTGCAATTTTAGATTGAATAATATGCCAGCCAGCCCCTAAAGGATCTCGATCTGGATTCAAAAAAGTTAAGACACGATTTTTTTGATAGGTATGCAAAAAAAAGTGCCATACAATCCAAAAGCCAGGCGCAGCCAAACTTGCAACCAGTACAATATAGCTTATTTTTAAACCGGATAAAAAAATGACAATAAGTCCTGATAAAAAAACTAAAATTGCAGTACCTAAGTCAGGTTGTTTAGCAATTAATAAGACAGGAATAGCCATTAAAATCAATGCAACAAAAATTTGTTTATAATTGCAAGGTAAAGGGTAGCGAGTGATATACGCTGCGATAGTAATTGGCATAATAAATTTCATAAATTCTGACGGTTGAAATCGAAAACCAAAGCAATTCAGCCAACGCATTGCACCTTTTGCGCCACTGCCTGATATTAAAACGAAAATGAGTAAAGCTACACCTAATAAGTAATAAAAAAAGATCATATGTTGTATTTTTTTTGGTGAAATATGAGCTAAAATCAGTATCATGAAGAAACCTATCCCCATGTGAATAGCTTGTCGAACAATCAAATGAGTATTACAGTGACTGCTACTGTATAAAATAAATAAACTCAGGATGCATAAAAGTACAATTAAAAAAAAGGCAACAGGATCTAAGTTCAATCGTTTTAAACGATTGGATTGATTAGATAGCTCAGTATCTTTATTGAGTTGATGAATAAAATCGGTGGCCATATCTCACGAATCATGAATAAAAAGATACTGTATTATCGAGCATCTAGTTTATTTTTAAAATAGATTTCAAAAATTTTTTTTGCAATCAAGACTGCAGAATTGTGTTCATTTTCGACAATGACAGCGAGTGCGATTTCAGGGTTTTCAACGGGTGAAAAAGCAATGAATAATCCATGATCCCAGTCAGATTTTTTAATTTTTGTTTTATCGTATCTTTTGCCTTGTGCAATACTAATCAGTTGAGCTGTACCTGTTTTACCTGCAATCGAAAAAGGTGTGTTTTGTAATCTCCAGCCAGTACCTGGTGCAGAAATGGCATCTTGCATGGCTTTAATGACAATATGCCAGTGTGATTTAGAAATTGGAAGTATCGTTTCTGATGTATTTGAGATTGATGCTTGATTTTTAGCTAATCGAGGTACGATTATTTTGCCTCGATTAGCAATGAGTGCCGTTGCTAGTGCCATTTGTAAAGGTGTTGTTTGCATATAGCCTTGTCCAATGCCAGCAATCACAGTTTCACCAGGGTACCATGGTTGATGACAATACGTTTTTTTCCAGCTTTCAGAAGGTATTAATCCTTTAGCTATTGCAGGAAAATCTAAATCAGGCTTTTCTCCATAACCAAACATTGTTGTGTATTTATGAATATTGTTAATGCCTAATTTGACAGCTAATTGATAAAAATAAGTGTCATTTGATTTCATAATAGCAGTATGTAAATTAACATAGCCTTGTCCTTTTCGTTTCCAGTTACGATATTTATGTTCAAAACCAGGTAATTGATAATAACCTGGATCAAAAAATTCCCAGTCGGGAGTAATTAAATTTTGATCTAATGCAGCTAATGCCATAATGGGTTTGAGTGTTGAAGCTGGTGGATAAGTGCCTAATGTGGCTCTATTAAATAATGGTTTATCGATATTTGTTTGTAATTGATGATATAATTTCGAGTTGATTCCTGTGACAAATTCATTAGGATCAAAAGTCGGCTGGCTAACTAATGCTAAAATACCTCCTGTTCTAGTATCTAAGGCAACAATAGCACCTCGTTTATTTTTTAAAGCGTTTGAGGCAACCATTTGTATGTTTCGATCTAAATATAAATGTAATGATTTTCCATGCACGGGTGGAACATGATAGAGTGTTTTTTTTATGCGACCATTAACATCTATTTCAGCAGATCTATAGCCCGGATATCCTAATAAATGTGATTCATAAAATTTTTCTAATCCTGTTTTTCCAATAATATGAATGCCATTATATGTCTGTTTGTTAATGATGCTTTTTTCTTTTTTATTGATTCTACCGACATAGCCTAATACATGCGAAAAAAGATGATCGTCTGGATATTCTCGAATTAATTGTGCGGTTATTTTTAAAGCAGGAAATCGATATTGTTGTACCGATAAACAGGCAATTTCTGTATCATTTAAGTTATATTTTAATGGAATTGCCTCAAATAATTTATACTTTTTTTTAACGCGATTAAAATAATTTAATTCATCATCTGTAATTGAAATAATTTTTTTTAGTTCAATGACAAAATCAGACCAACTGGATGTGATTTGTTTCGGTAATATTGATAAAGTAAAGCTGGGTTTATTATGGGCAATAATTGTGCCGTGGCAGTCAAAAATTAAACCGCGAGAAGGTGGGATAGGTTGAATTAAAATACGGTTATCATTTGCTAGTGTTTTGAATGTGTTGTATTCAATAATTTGTAAATAAGCAATGCGTCCTAATAATATACAGCTTGCTATGAAAATCAATATCGCGACAGTCCAGATGCGATAAGTTGTCATTTGAATTTCTTCTTTAAAATATTTAATCAGATGATGAGCCATGCGGATTGTATCGATGATAAGGATGATATTGTAAATCAATTCAAGTGTGACATATGAATTCTATAACGATTCATCTTACCATAACCTGTCATCAAATTCAGAATGATAATCGGTCGCTTTCATTGAATGAATTAAGCGTGATGGTAACTGCTTGGCAGTCAGCCAATATATGGCTATGCCTCTTTCTTTATTTGATTTGACGGATTCAGCAATCAAATAAACAACTGAATGCTTTGTATCACGTCATGAAATGTTCAATTGTTTAATGTTATTCTCGATTTTTTATTCAGTGCTTTTTTTGTTGTTGACAGGTCACAATTCACGTTATTCGTACAAGCTATTTTTTTAGATATGAATAATGATATTAATCCATTATTATGCTCATTTTTTTCCTATATTGAGTTAGTTTGAAGCTTTTGCAATAAGATAATATGATTCATGGCTTTCTCAAGTGTGAAGTGCAACAGTAAGGCTATATTCTATAGCCAAAAAAAGCAGGGGAGTGACATGGCTTATCACCACTTGACTGCAGAAAAAGATCTCAAATGGATATCTTATTGTCACAATATGATCCTATTAATGCAATAGGAAAAGCATTGAAAAGATCTCCTTTTACGACTGCAAGCGAGATTTTTCGTCACACTAAAGGGAGGAAATATTGTGATCAAGAAGCTTATCAATTAGCGCAAGAAAGGTAATTAAAGGCAAGTAGAAAACTTTATACAATGCTGAATAGTATGATGCAATATACGGATATGTTGATCAAAAAATGAAGTTCTGATCAACTGTCAGAGCGATTGAGATAAAGGCTTGTCTTCATTTTGCATTCATCCAAATAATAGCGCATGCAATATAAATCATTGCTTTAAAATGCCTAGATAATGTATCAAAACGAGTCGCAATACGTCTAAAATATTTTAATCTAGCCAATCAGCATTCAATCAGACGCCATGGTCTTTAAATCATAAAGTTTTGCGGGTAAAAGGTTGCCTTCTAAAGTGTGAAGTTTGAGCATACAGTTATGTCGTATTCTATAAAGAGATACTCATCAAGGAGGCTCAATTTTAAAGGAAAATTAACCCCATGCTTTTTATAAAGAATTAATGTAGTTACAGGTCTTTCTTCTTCTTTATAGTCAATTAAAGGCCCTTGACATTCAAACAACGCTTACCATCTTGACAGAGATAACAAAGACAAGGGTTACTATTAATAAAACTTTCACAATAACAACGTTTGCCAGTCAGATGTTTATAGGCAGAAATATCTTCAATACAACAGAGTATGTGTTCACCTTCTTCAGATAAATAGTCAATCCTGAAAAAGTAATAAATATTATATAATTCAA
>VSKW01017221.1_pt1 | contig 29620 bp, 28 predicted proteins | sample 4798611 | NCBI WGS metagenome assembly VSKW01 (sample SAMN12179536, study PRJNA552185) | sponge metagenome | biome: deep-sea hydrothermal plumes; feature: spots directly above weak diffusing fluid; material: sea water; isolation source: sponge from the Crane site of a hydrothermal vent ...
ATTATTTCATTTTTTAAACTATTTTAATAAAAAAAATCATATCAAGAGTCTTTGTTGTCTTATTGAAAAGGTCTCAAAATTTAAAAAAAATTGATTTATTCAGAGTCGATTATATATTATTTTAATGTAGACTCAAATTCTTTTAATCTTTTATAAACTGATCGTAATTCGGTGACTTGCGTCCATCGATCAAGTAAGACAGAAAAAGAGTGCTGCACTTTTTCAAAAGCTTTACCGATTTGTACAAGCAAGCCTAATGTGATGATATGTTCAAATAAAGCAGGTATTAAGATTAAATAAGGTATAATAAACGTGATTTGATAATATAAACTTCTCCATAAATTAAAATAAGTGTAATGTAAATATAAAATAGAATAATTTGATTTAATTTCTTGGAAAAAGTGCTTTAATGTCAACACATTAGCCCATTTTTTATCATCCTCTGCATAGACCAACTGTTTTCGAAAGCGTGCTTCAACTTTTTGATTATTATATTCTAGTCCAGGTAATTTGATGCCAACAAACCAAGAAGCACACAAGCCGCCAATGGATAACAGTAAAGCGCAATAAACTAGTACGCCTGGAAAGTTGAAACCAGGAAAAGTAATATAAGAACTTAAAGGCCATAGAATTGGAATAAAAGCGATTAAAGTTAGGATTGCGCGTAAAATTTCTTCTCCTAAGAATTCGATTAATTGAGCAAAACTTCGGGTATCTTCTTGAATTCTTTGTGAAGAGCCTTCATAAACTTCTGTCGTTATTTGAGCCCATTTGGATATATAATACTGAATCATGGCTTGGCGCCATCTTAATGAAAAATGATTAGATAAAAAGCGCACAAGTACATGCAATAGGCTTGCAGTACACGTAATGATAAAAAACATTTTAATTAAATCGTAAAATACGCTAATCTCTTTCGGTGTTTGTAGTACATCGCAAAAATCTTTATACCATTGGTTAAATAAGACAGATAAATAGACATCACCTATGATTAAGCCGATGAGACAAATGAGTCCTCCCCAAGCCCATTTTGCCCATTTTTTTGACATAAAAAAACATGTTAACATATGCTTTCCTTTTTATTTGATAAGGCATACTATCGATTAGGCTCAATGATATAATGATTTTAATAACACTCAAAAAATACAAGGGATACAAAGCCTATGAATAGTGTATCAGTTTGATATGATGATATCATTTTTTATTCATGAGACTATTTTGATGGTCAAGATAACTCATTTCATCATAAAATATATATGAATAATTCACCTAATGTTCAAAACATCCAATTTAATAAGGATATCTGATGACTTTATTGCAATATAAGCAAGTGAGTATGGCTTATGGTGATTCAGTATTGCTGGATCATGTGGATTGTCAGATTTCAACAGGAGACCGTATTTGTTTAAGTGGTCGTAATGGTGAAGGCAAGTCAACTTTTATGAAAATAGCCGCTGATTTGTTACAGCCTGATGAAGGCATTGTTTGGAGGCAAAATGGTTTAAAAATAGGTCATTTGTTGCAAAATGTACCAGATTTAGAAGACAAAACAGTATTTGATGTCATCGCGTCAGGACTCTCTCCTGTTGGAGAGTTATTGTCAAAATGGCATTATTTAACGCAAAATGCAAATACTGATAGTGCGTTGCAAGAAATGGAAGTATTGCAAAATAAAATAGAACATCTGTCTGGTTGGCAGTTTCAAACTCGAATAGAGCAAATGATAGATAAACTAGGAGTGAATCAATCTGCGCTCATGAACACTTTATCCGGTGGTTTTAAAAGACGTGTGATGCTGGGTCGAGCTTTAATGAATGAGCCTGAATTATTATTATTAGATGAGCCGACTAACCATATGGATTTATTAATGATTCAAGAGTTAGAGCAAATTTTGAAATCTTTTTCAGGGGCATTATTATTTATCACGCATGATCGTGCCTTTTTAAAAACAATCGCAACCTCTATTTTAGAATTAGATAGAGGATCACTTCAGCATTGGCATTGTCATTATGAAGATTATCTTGAGCAGAAAGTACATCGTTTAGAAGTAGAAGCAGTGCATAGACGTGAGTTTGATAAGAAATGGCAACAAGAAGAAGCTTGGCTTCGCCAAGGAGTTAAAGCGCGTAGGACGCGAAATGAAGGGCGTATTCGAGCATTATCTGTTATGCGAGAAGCGAGAGAAAAACGAAGAATGCAGCAAAAAACAGTGCAATTTTCATTAGATAAAGCCTTGTCTTCTGGACAATTGGTTGTTGAGTTACAAGCAGTTCATCATGGTTATGATGATCATGTCTTAATTAAAAACCTTGATTTGATTGTGATGAAAGGAGATAAGATTGGTTTAATTGGTGGTAATGGTGTCGGTAAAACAACTTTAATTAAAATTTTATTAGGTGAAATCAAAGCAAATTCAGGCACCGTTCGTTTGGGGACGCAATTAAAAGTAGCTTATTTTGGCCAAATGCTAGATCAAATTGATTTGACAAAAACTGTGATTGATAATGTATCAGAAGGGAGAGAGTATTTGACCATCAATGGCAAAGAACGCCATATTGTGAGTTATTTAGAGCAGTTTTTATTTGATAGCAAACGCTTGCGTATGCCAGCTAAATCATTATCAGGTGGTGAACGTAGTCGCTTGATGTTAGCTCGTTTATTTAGCCAGTCTTTTAATTTTCTGGTATTAGATGAGCCCACGAATGATTTAGATTTAGAAACATTAGAATTATTAGAATCTATTTTATTAGAATATACCGACACTTTATTGATCGTTAGTCATGATCGTGACTTTTTAGATCAAGTCATTACAAGTTCGTTAGTGTTTGAAGGACAAGGCGTGATTCGTGAATTTGTTGGTGGCTTTACGGATTGGTTGCATCAAGGAGGATCAATTTCACAATTATCACAAACAACGGTTCAACCTGATCAAGCGATTAAAAAAGAATCTATTAATCTGAAATCACCTCAAGCCAAAACCCCAAAACAAAAGCTCAGTTTTCATTTGCAACAAGAATTAAATAAGCTGCCAGCTCAAATTGAAGCTTTAGAGTCGACAATTTTAGAGATTGAATTACAAACAAGTGCTCCTGATTTTTATCATCAACCTTATGATGAAGTGCAACGAGTCTTAAAAAAATTGCAAGATTTAAATGATACGTTAGAGTCGAAAATGGCTAGATGGCTTGAATTAGATGCATAGAAATAGGATAATGACTATTGATTTGATATCAATCATACGCTTTTTTTGAGTATGATAAGAGACAGCAGGCAAGGACTGTCAGTAAATAAAAGATTTAATTCTTTCAGTCATAATAAGTAAATAACTGATTTATAAAATTTTTATCTTTTTATTTTAGATAAACAAGTCGTGTTGTTGATCAATAAAGATGGAGAATAACTGAGATTGTGGTAGAATATAGCGCATGGATAGCGCTTGATGCTTCAAATTATTCTACTTATCAGTTGTGCAGTATGCCGAATCAGCCATCATTACCACGATTTATTTTTCCGTGCGTGTTAGCGCGTAAAAAATCTTGTTTTTCAGGTTCGTTTGCTTTAAATAAGATCAAATATGGCATATCGCACTTGATGGATCAATCGAGTCATCTGTCTGTTCAAGTCTCTTTTTTGGACAATGAACATCAATGCGCTAGTATGATGATTCGATTATCTGGCTCGATACTAATGTCTTGTGAGCGATGTACGCAGGCCGTAGATATCCTATTTAAAACAGAGAGTCAATTAATCTGTGTTGAAACAGATGAGCAGGCAAAAAAAATACCTGCAGGGTATGAGCCTGTGATGATAAAAGATGATAAATTAGATCTTGATGCATTAATTGAAGAAGAATTATTATTAAACTTGCCAGTCATGCCACATCATGAAAAAGTGGACATCTGTGATGAGTTTATGAAAAAAAATTGGGGAGATACGGTGACGTTATTGACTCATGATGCTAACACAAACGATTCAACCAAAATGCCCACTTATCGCGCTTTTGATGTATTGGATGAATTATTGAAATAGTACTTTATATTTAATTTTTTGACTCAGTAAGGAAAAAAGATGGCTGTTCATAAAAAACATGTCACACGATCGAAACGTGATATGCGTCGTGCACATGATGCGTTATCTGAAAATCAGTTAAGTATTGATGAAAGAGGTGAAGTGCATCAGCGACATCATGTGACGCCTCATGGATTTTTTAAAGGTCGAAAAATTTCACAATAATGCCTTGATGTTATCAATTGATTGCAAAAAATAGCGCTTGCTGAACAAATAACAGGCTCCATATCATTTCAGTTAAAAATCTTAACATGTATTGTGAATGCGTTTAGATAGATCAGTATCTTATCGTTACACAGCAACTCAATGGAAGTTTTTTAATCTGAATTGATTGTATGATGTTTGAGTGAAGAGTTTTCTGTGTGATGAAAAAAATAGCTTTTTTATTTCCTGGTCAAGGTTCTCAAAAATTAGGGATGTTATCTGATTTTATTACACAAGAACCTATTGTTCTCAGTACATTTCAAGAAGCTTCAGATTATTTATCTTTTGATCTGCTTGCATTGACGCAACAAGGTTCAGTTGAAGCTTTAGATTTAACTGAGCATGCGCAACCGGCTATTTTAACGGCTAGTGTTGCTTTGTGGCGACTATGGAATACACGGACAGACTGTCGGCCTGATGTTATGATGGGGCATAGTTTAGGTGAATATTCAGCGTTAGTCTGTAGTGATGTCTTATCTTTTCAAGATGCAGTTCAGTTAGTGTATCGTCGGGGTCAACACATGCAAGAAGCGGTTCCAGTCGGTTCAGGTATGATGGCTGCATTATTGAAATTAACAGCCGATCAAGTCATTGATTTATGTTCTAAAGTAAGTGCTGAGCTTCAACAAATTGTAGCCCCTGCTAATTTTAATACCCCTGGACAAACGGTTATTTCTGGTACAGTAGATGCGGTTGAGCAAGTGATATTAGCCAGTCAAGCTGTCGGTGGGCGTGCTAAAAAATTACCAGTCACAGTCCCTTCGCATTGCTTATTAATGCAATCAGCTGCTGATCGGTTACAGCGCGATATGCGTCATTTGATTTTTAACAATCCAAGCTGTAAACTGATTCAAAATGTTTCAGCTAATATTGAAAACAATCCAAATCATATTCGCGATCATTTAATAGCACAACTTTATAGCCCTGTTCGATGGACTGATTCAATTCGTTCATTGTTTCATTTAGATATCCATCAAGCATATGAGTGTGGTCCAGGTCGAATATTGACTGGATTAAATAAACGAATTGAACCGATGCAAATTGTCATGCCAATAGATCAGATAGATCAATTTAAAGCTGCTATCTTATCTACATCAACATGAATGAACTGATTTTAAAAGAGTATATGAGGTTGCCATGAAAGGTAAAACAATACTAGTTACTGGCGCAAGTCGTGGTATTGGTCAAGCAATTGCTTCCGATTTAGGTGCTGCTGGTGGTATTATTATTGGCACTGCAACCACTGAAAAAGGAGTTCAATGTATCGAACAACAGTTTGCTGAAAAAAAGATACAAGGAGCAGCCTTTTGTTTAGATATTGCTGATGATCAATCAGTGAATGATTTTTTTTCACAAGTGAATGCGCAATATGAAGCACCTCAAATTTTAATTAATAATGCAGGCATTACGCGAGATAATTTATTGTTGCGAATGAAATCACAAGAATGGACTGATGTGATCAACACGAATTTATCCGGCTTATATCGTATGACAAAAACGTGTTTAAAAGGCATGACGAAAGCACGTTGGGGGCGTATTATTAATATTAGCTCCGTGATCGCTAGTTCTGGTAATATAGGGCAAGCAAATTATGCTTCTAGTAAAGCAGGTATGGAAGGATTTACACGTTCTCTTGCAATGGAAATTGGTATTCGCAATATCACAGTCAATGCAATTGCACCTGGATTTATTGAAACAGATATGACGCGTGATTTATCTGAAGAGAATAAAGCACGCGCCATCATGAATATTCCATTAAAACGAATGGGGTCTCCAGAAGATATTGCAGCTGCCGTGCATTTTTTAGCGAGTGATGCAGCAGCTTATATCACAGGGGAGATTTTACACGTTAACGGTGGCTTATATATGTCATAAAATATGCTGTTATTTGATCAAAATAATGATTTTATGAGTTTTTATTACCTTTTTATTGATATAAAATGTCTAATTTTGCAAGGAGATATTAGAAATAATGAGTAGCATTGAAGAGCGCGTTAAAAAAATTGTTGTAGAACAATTGGGTGTTACAGAAGAAACAGTTATCCCAAAAGCTTCCTTTATTGGAGATTTGGGTGCTGACTCTTTAGATATTGTAGAGCTAGTGATGGCTCTTGAAGAAGAATTTGAAACCGAAATTCCAGATGAAGAAGCAGAACGATTGACAACGGTCGAATCAGCAATTAGTTATATTCAAGATCATTTATAATCGATAGACAAGGGCTGAACGATAACTATTCTAGTAATCGTTCAGCCTTTTTAAATAGTTTAAAGAAATTATTGGTCGTGCAAGTTGCCAATTCAATAGCTGACATATCGCGTAATTTAGCAACATATTCGCCAACTTCTACTACAAATTGAGGTTCGTTAGGTTTTCCACGATAGGGTATGGGCGCCAAATACGGTGAATCTGTTTCGATTAATAAGCGATCTTTGGGAACATATTGGGCTACTTCACGCAGTATATTTGCATTTTTGAATGTGACAATCCCTGAAATAGAAATGTAAAATCCTAAATCAAGCATGATTTTAGCCATATCTAAATCTTCTGTAAAACAATGAATGACACCTGAAATGGCTTTGTTTTTATAATCCGCTAACACGTCAATGGTTTGCTGGCGAGCTGACCGAGTATGGATAATAACCGGCAAACCACTTTGATGGCTTGCTTCAAGATGCGAGACAAACGATTGGATTTGTTGTGGTAGCGTCTCTTGGCTATAATGACCATCTAGCCCTGTTTCTCCAAAACCGACAATTTTTTTGGTTTCAGCGTGCTGTATTAATTCATCAGTCGTCAAGGTTCCTTTGTCTATATCCAAAGGATGGATGCCAATAGTACCCCAAATATTAGGATCCATCTGTGTGATTTTGAGAATAGCTTGAAAATCCTCTGTTGAAGTGCAAATAGATAAAAAGTAAGCGACTTGTCGATCTTTAGCTGCTTGAATTGCCGATAAAAGATCACCTTGATAAGCTTCTAAATTTAATGCATTTAAATGACAATGAGAATCAGTATACAATGAGATGTCGTCCTTATTAAAGTGTGGCCGTCGGGCGATCTGAATTCAGTAAGCCCGCTAGTAAGTTTTCAATTTTATTTTTAGCCGGCTCATCATCTTCAATAAATTGCAATCCAATACCATATTCAAAATTTTGAACAGGCGTTAACCAGACCACTTTGCATACAATCGGTAAGATAGCTGGTTCATCGAGTAATTTTAACCGAATAAAAATAGTATCATCCATATCATAGGGGTGTTTAGAGGTAATACATAATCCACCATTGATTAAAAAAGGCATATATGCTCGATATAATAAATCTTTCGTGGCAAAATGAATATCAATGATGACTTTTTTAGTGTTGGATGTATTGTCCATCTTAGCTTCCTGCGTAATCCATTCAATTGGGTTGTCTTGAAGAGAGTAATAATAGTTCCCAGCGAGCGAGTAAGGCTTCTAGACATAGTTGTGGATTCATCGTAATTGAAGACCGTAGCTGGACTTGTTGTGTGGCAAGCCAGTCATAATGATGTATCAAATCTATTATAGAGTATTGCTGTAAAATTGAACAGAGTGATGCGTTCCAAACCGTATGTTGACAGTCTTTTTGAAGCGTCAGTTTTGATTTAATCATGGCATAAAAAAAAGTAAGCTGCCATTTTAAAACAAAGTCAACGCCTAGTGTATTGAGTTGTTGTGTTGCTGCATAAAAAGAGATTTTTGTTTCTGATAATAAGATGAATTGTTCTTGTAGTGATTGAATTTTTTGTAATTCATTGTGTTCTGCATATTTTTGAGCAAGCAATGGATTTTGATGGCTTAAATAAAGATAAAGATTCATGTCTTTATCAGATAAATGCGTGTGCTCTGCTAGCCAACGCTGCGCTACTTGGGTTGTTGGGAGTGCGAAGTGTATTTGATAGCATCGACTGCGTATAGTCGGCAAGAGTGATGTGTTGCCTTGTGTTAAAATAAAAAAAGTATTAGGCAAAGGTTCTTCTAATGTTTTTAATAAAGCATTCGCAGCATATGTATTCATGTTATCTGCTTCAGCAATAATGACAACACGACAACAACCTTGATTTGAAGTACACGTCACAAAATCAATGACTTCTCTGGCAGCTTTTACTCGGATTGTTTGAGAAGCAGTTTGTGGCTGGATCCATAAAATATCAGGATGCGTTTTCGCTGCATGTAATTGGCAAGATTTACAGGTGTAACACGGTCCATCTTGTGGATGAGCACAGGTTAACGTTTGTGATAAATAGCCTGCAAATTCAATTTGCCCTAGCATGGTAGAGCCTGTGATCAGTAACGTATGCGGCATTTTGTTGATATGCATGAGATGTTGTATTTTTTGCCATTGTGCGCTTTGCCATGGAAAAATATCTTGTCTATTTTGAGTCATCATGTGAAATAATCGATTAAATAAGTTTGAATTTGTGTTTGAATATCAGCTAAAGGTTTGGTTGCATCCAGAATACGATAAATATGTTGATATTGTTTGGCTCGAACTAAATAAGCTTCGCGTACTCTGTTAAAAAAGTCTAACGTTTCTCGCTCAAAACGATCCAGGTTGCCTCGTTTTTTTGCTCTTTTTAACCCCAGCTCAGCAGGCATATCAAGCAGTAAAGTTAAGTTTGGACGTAATGTGCCTTGGACCATGGTTTCTAATTGTTGAATCCATTGGGTGTTCATATGTCTTCCGGCACCTTGATAAGCCCAAGTCGTATCGGTAAAACGATCTGAGACAACAATTTTGTTTTGTTGTAATGCAGGTTGAATAATGTGTTTGCAATGCTGATTTCTAGCTGCAAACATCATGAGTAATTCAGTTAAGGTGTCAACCGGTTCATTGTGTTCAGGCTGTAAAAGTAATGATCTCAATTGTTCAGCTAGCGGTGTCCCACCCGGTTCTCGTGTTAGAATATGATCATATTGGTGCTCTGTTAACCATTGTTGTATAAAATGCAGGCAAGTTGTTTTACCTGAACCTTCAGATCCTTCTAGCGTAATAAAACAACCGTTCACTGTATGGCTTTTCGGTCGCGTCATATGGGGCTTCCTCAAATCCAGGCAATCTCTTTGATGTGCCATATTATCGTTGAGTTTCTGTGTCTACTGAAAGCCTAGTCTATCATGGTATTCAGCTCATCTGTCATGGATGCTGGTTTTCATTTTGCTACTGATCTATTTCAGTGGATAAGCGTTGTGGTGAATCATAGCCGAGTGTTGCAAGTTTTTTTTGTAATTGTCGCGTGATGAGTCCTGGTTTATATTGATTTTTTTTGTATTGCTTAACAGGCCAAATACCCATAATGCTATTGCACATAAATATTTCAGATGCGGCAGATAATGTCTGTTCAGATATAATGTGAATAGATTGTTTTATATTAATTTTACTGTGATTTAAAATCCATTCTCGCATAATACCAGCAACACCGCATTGTTTCAAATCAGGCGTGATCAACGTGTCATGATGCACAATAAATAAATTACTCATCGTACCTTCAATACAATGACCGTTAAAATCACGCATTAATCCCTCTGTATACATAGGATCTCGCCACTCTTGGCGAGCTAAAACTTGTTCTAAGCGATTTAAATGTTTCATGCCAGCAAGGGAAGGCTGGTGCGCTAATCTAGTTTTACAAGGAAATAACACAATGCCTTGTGTCAATTTTTCTATATCCCTCTTGACTTCAGGAAAAAATTGCCATATAGCGCGAGGAGTGGCATCATGAGGGTCGTATCCTCTGCGCCCAGATCCGCGTGTTACAATAAGCTTTAAGATGCCTTCGGTGACTTGTATTTGATTTAAAATATGATGCTGTTGTTTGGCTAGATGATCCCATTTTACGTTGAACTTTAAAGTACTGCATCCCTGTTTTAAACGCTCCCAGTGTAAATCTTGAAAGATGATCTTTTTTTGGTGAACGCGCATCGTTTCAAATAATCCGTCGCCATACGCTAAGCCTCTATCAGTGATTGGAAGATGTGTTTGGAGCTGATAATCAATCCAAGTGTTTATTGGCATGCACTTATCTCTGATCGTGTTATGCTGAATGAGTTCATTGTATTTTTTAGCCAATATCAGCCTATCATGAATGGATGAGTATGATACATGAAACAAGGCGTCATCAGATTGACTGTTCTGCCATAATGCATCCAGAGCCTCAGGTATTTTTTGGAATGATCTTGTGTTTTTATTTTAACAGAATTTTGTCAAAATAATTGGCTTTTTTTAAATCGATTCAATCGCGATATCAGTTGATACATTACTTAGGAGTGAAGCATGTCAGCTCAATTATCAAATCAAAAAAATGAACCTGTTCAGCATCAAACATACTCAAAATCAGCTTTAAAAAAAGATTGCCAAGGCTTATTTTTTTTGATGCTGAGTAGCTATTTAACCATGGCATTGAGTACTTATACGGAAACAGATAATGCTTGGTTGCATGCGAATAATCAAACGATTCAAAATGCAGGAGGTCCTCTAGGTGCTTGGTTAGCTGATGTTTTATGGAGTTTTTTAGGTTTAGGATCGTGGTGCTTGATTTTTAGCTTGCATACAGTCTGGATTCTATGTTTTATAGACAAGTTTTGTTTTTTGAATAAAACAAAACAAATGGCTTCTGCTGTCATTAAAATACCGGCTATCTTTATTTTATTAACCAGTGTTTGTGGTATTTTAACTGCTTGTGAGTTGGCTTATCATGATATTGCTTTCTTAGGAGGTGGCTTATTAGGGCAGTTTATATTGTCTGTGTTATTTCCTGTTGTAGCCGTACAAGGCAGTATTCTAATTTTAAGTGCGACGAGTCTCATTAGTTTTATGTTTTGGAGTCAGGTTGCCTGGTCTGATATTGTGCAAATCATTTGGAAATCTGTCGTTTGGTTGATCAAAAAAACCGATCATCTTTTTCGTGTCGCGTATCTTGTATTCAAAAAAATAAAAGCATACTGGATGATCGTATTTCTGATGATAAAAGTGCAATATATAAAAAAAAACAAACGCATAAAAAATGATGATTCTCACATAAACAAACCAATTGCATCACCAGTCAATCAAGTGCAATCGAGCTCAACATCCCTGTCATGGAAAGGCGTGGTGCCAGTGTCGACGCACTTGTTAGATGAAAAAAAAATAGAATCTGTTGTGATGCGTTCTAAATTAGAACAAACCCAGTTAGGTCAATTATTAGAAAATAAATTGCAAGATTTTGGATTCATTGTGAAAGTTGTGAATGTATTGCCAGGACCTGTCGTAACGCGATTTGAAATTGAGCCGGCACCAGGGTTAAAAGCAAGCAAAATATCCTCAATTGCAAAAGATTTAGCTCGCTCTTTAAGCGTTCATGCTGTTCGTGTTGTTGAAATTATTCCGGGTAAGTCTGTTGTTGGCATAGAAATCCCCAATCCTAATAGGCAAATTGTTTCTTTTCGAACATTAATTGAGTCACAAGCCTTTGTTTTATCAGAGTCTCCTGTATCTTTGGCTTTAGGTCAAAATATTGCAGGTGAGGTGATCATTGCTGATTTATCAGATATGCCTCATTTATTAGTTGCTGGCACCACTGGATCAGGTAAATCAGTGGGTGTGAATGCTATGATTTTAAGCATTTTGTACAAAGCAACACCAGAGCAAGTTCGGTTAATCATGATTGATCCTAAAATGCTTGAATTATCTGTTTATGCTGGGATTCCTCATTTGCTGACACCCGTTATTACGGATATGCATCAAGCTTCAAATATATTAACTTGGTGTGTGTCAGAAATGGAAAAAAGATATGAAATAATGACTTTGTTAGGCGTGCGTAATATTCAAAGTTATAATGATCAAGTGAATCAAGCGCATAAAAAAAATATTCCACTAACAGTCGAGCTCAAGCAAGGAGAGTTTTTAAAGTTAGAATCGATGCCGTTAATTGTTGTTATTATTGATGAATTTGCAGATATGATCATGGTTGTTGGAAAAAAAGTCGAAACATTAATTACACGTATTGCGCAAAAAGCAAGAGCTGCAGGCATTCATTTGATTTTAGCGACACAGCGACCCTCTGTTGATATTATTACTGGTTTGATTAAAGCCAATGTCCCCGCAAGGATTAGTTTTCAAGTTTCTTCTAAAATTGATTCACGCACAGTCTTAGATCAATCCGGAGCAGAACAATTACTTGGGCATGGAGATATGTTATATTTGGCAAAAGGCTCTTCGAATTTAACGAGAATTCATGGTGCTTTTGTGAGCGATGAAGAAGTGCATCGTGTTGTAACTGAATGGAAAAAACAAGCTCAGCCTGACAGTCAAAACCCTGATTTATCAGAGGGATTACAGTCAACACTTGAAGAATCTTCAATAAACAGTGACGATAGAAATGATTCGCTGTATGATGAAGCGGTTTCTTTTATTATAGAAACGAAACGTGTCTCAATTTTAGCATTACAACGACGATTTAAAATTGGCTATGGCCGTGCCAACGATTTATTAGATGAGCTAGAAAAAAAACAGGTCATATCTGCCAATAAAGGCGCAGGTAAAGCCAGGGGAATTTTACTGAAATGACTTGATTGACCATGAAGTAAATCCTTTAAATGTAACAATAGATAGGTATAATCTAGATTGATGGCAACCTTTAAAAGGCTTTGAAATGAATTATCAAGTTTTAGCTCGTAAATGGCGACCGCACATTTTTGAGGATTTAATGGGACAGTCCCATGTTTTAAAACCGATATTAAACGCATTAAAAATGAATAAATTACATCATGCGTATTTATTTACAGGAACCAGAGGTGTTGGAAAAACAACGATTGCTAGAATTTTTGCAAAATCAATTAATTGTGAAGCCGGTATTACCACCCTGCCTTGTAACCAATGTTCCATTTGTCAAGATATCGATGCCGGTTGTTTTTCAGATCTCATCGAAGTGGATGCAGCTTCAAAAACAAAAGTTGAAGATACGCGAGAATTATTAGAGAATATTCATTATGCACCTGTTAGAGGTCGTTTTAAAGTCTACCTGATTGATGAAGTGCATATGCTATCCAATCATAGTTTTAATGCGCTCTTGAAAACTTTAGAAGAACCGCCTGCACATGTTAAATTTTTATTGGCTACCACTGATGCTCATAAATTACCCATTACGATTTTATCACGTTGTTTGAAATTTCATCTTAAAAAAATTCCTTTGAAAGTGATGGTCTCTAGATTAGAGAAGATATTAATAGAAGAAAAAATTGAATTTGAATTGCCTGCTCTGACTATCTTGTCGCGTATGGCAGAAGGGAGTTTACGAGATGCTTTGAGTTTAACAGAGCAAGCGATTGCTTATTGCCAAGAGCATCTAACTGCTGAATTAGTGGGAGAAATGTTAGGGGTTCTTGATACGGAGCAAATTTTCAAAATTGTAGAATATTTAATGGCTAATAATGCGGCTGATTTATTGGCGCATATTGATAAAATTCATGAAAAATCAGTAAATTATGAATTATTGATTGATGATTTATTAAATATATTGCATCAAATGGCCATCGCACAAATTGCACCTGCAGCGATCTATACAGATCAGTATGATAAAAGAAAAATTCAAGCTTTAGCGCAAAAAGCTTTACCAGAAGACATTCAATTATTTTATCAATCAGGACTGATAGGACGAAAAGATTTAGCTTTTTCCCCTGATTTTAGAATGGGATTTGAGATGATTTTATTGCGCATGCTGGCTTTTCAAATGCAACCTGTAGCGTCTGCTCAAACATCAGTTTCTTCCCAAGCCCCAGCCGCCGCCACAGAAGGGGGGGGGCGAACCAATCAAGTGACTGCTTTAGCAGAGGCCTTATTGTCGGAAAACGTGGACACTTTAAATCATCAGTCTGCTACATCAGGAGATTCTCCTGAAAAAAAGTAATGTCAGTAGCATCCCCATCCAAAGATAAGATTGTCGATGTTACGCCAAATTTAGCGCATTCTAAAGACATGAAGATTGAGCGTATTGCTACGATTCCGCTTGCCAAGGAACTACCTGTTACATTGTTAGATTGTGATCCAGCCGGTTGGCTTAAGCTGCTTCATCATATTCCGTTGACAGGCGTTGAGAAAACATTAGCCATGCATTGTGCTCTAGCTCAAGTGATTGAAGACGCATTGTATCTGACTTTAGATGCAACTTATGATATGTTATTGAATTCTACACATGCACAACGAATCAGTATAGTGCTTTCTGAATATTTTCATCGTAAGATTACTGTTAAAATATCAGCTGGAAAAATCATGCATGAAACAGCGATTATGCAAATAGAACGGATGAAAAAAGCATGTTTTCAAGTTGCAAAATCAATGCTGCTAGAAGATCCTAACGTGAAAAGTATCCTCACGCTATTCGATGCTAAATTTGATGAAAATTTGATTGATTATGAATTAATATCATGAGCAATCATGCAATCCTTGAAAGGAGAAGTGAAATGTTTGGTGAAAAAGGTATTGGACAATTTGTAAAGCATGCCAAGAGCATGGAAGAAAAAATGAAAAAAATGAATGAAGAAGTGCTTAAATTAACAGTGACAGGCCAATCAGGCGCAGGATTAGTTTCTGTCACCATGAATGGAAATCAAGCCGTACAAAAAATACAGATTGATGATGAAGCGTTTCAAGAAGATAAAATTGTGTTAGAAGAGTTGATTGCTTTTGCTTTTAATGATGCATTAAAGCGGTTAGCTGAACAAAAAAAAGATAAATTATCTTCTGTTAGTGATCTATTAAATATTGATCGTTTTAAAATGCCTTTTTAAGCTTAGCAAACAATTTATTTGATAGGCTACTTGCTCAAACCTTATGATATGATATTTGTTTTGAATGGATTGATACGCTTATGAATATTTTCCCTGCTAGTGTTCAGCAATTGATTAAATCCTTCATGTATTTACCGGGTATTGGACCTAAATCAGCTGAACGGATGGCTTTATATTTATTAGGCCGATATCCTGCAAAAGGTAAAACATTAGCAGATTCCCTGTCTACTGCACTTGAAAAAGTCAGTTATTGTCTCCGTTGTCGTCATTTTTCAGAAAAAGAATTATGTGTTATTTGTTCAGATTCTACGCGAGATGAGCGATTATTATGTATTGTAGAAACAGCTTCTGATTTGAGCGCTATGGAGCAGTCAGGCGGGTATAACGGGTATTATTTTGTATTGATGGGTCGATTATCTCCGATTGATGGCGTGGGTCCTGAAGAATTAGGTTTAACTGTACTGCTTTCTCAATTGGCATCAGAAAAACGAGTACATGAAGTTATTTTAGCCACAAATTCGACAATTGAAGGTGAAGCGACCGCTTATTTTTTAGTCGATCAAATGAAAACATTAGGGCTCAAAGTATCCCGTTTAGCGAATGGTGTTCCCTTAGGCAGTGAGTTAGAATATATGGATAAAGGGACTTTAACTTGTGCATTAGATCAAAGGCATATTTTTGAATCTTAAATGAAAGCGATCTGCCTGGCTCATATCTGAACTGACATCTTTGCAATCAGACAATCGCATCATCTTGAAAATGCTTTTTTATTAAAATAGTTTCAACAATAACGCAATGTATGTGTTATTTGAATCAACCAATACCGTCACTATCCATCAGCATGACTGATAGTCAAATGCTTGCATGATGCTTGTAGAATAGCCATGACGGATGCCTCGATGATAGCCATATTTTTATCATTAATTGGCTGTCACTGTCTTTTTTTATCATCAAAAAATCCAGTATTTTGAATCTGGTTTGAATTTGAGCCAATCGACTTTAACAGGTTAACTGGTTGTGCCGTTTGAACTTTTCTTTTTTTTGTTCTCGGAATTTTAGATGTTTTGCGATACTTTGCCAATAGTTTTTTTAATGAAAAATGAGTCCATTTTAAGTGTATTTTTTTTAGAAAAGATAAAGATAAAGTTGAAGTTGAAGCTAAGGCTGGGGATGGGGCTAAGACTGGTTGTTTCAAGATATAATTTTGAATATCTGCTGTGTTTCTATTTGAAGTAATAAGAACAGCTAATGCTGTCGATTTCTCCCATATTCTTTTTTGATCCTGGGGATGTTTTATCTTGCCTTCTTGTAATTGAGATAATTCCTCGAGTGTGTTTTGTATGATTGTTTTAAGTTTCAATTTATCACAACATTCTACACTTATCAGTCCGCTTTTAAATATATTTTGTAATAATGTAATATAACTGTTTTTTGCCTCTCGATTTTCCAGTATTTTGCTGTTTAAAGGCGGCAAGGTGATAGGTTTTTTTGATCTTTGTATACGATAAGCGATCGCTTTTTCTTGCAATGTTTTGAATTGCTTATCTGTTTTTTGAATTGATGTTTCTAATGCTTTTGTATTCTTTGGATTCATCGAAAGCAAATTGACAGTTGTTTTAAGAAAAGGCATGATATGCGATTGAAGTTGCAAGGTAAATTCTAATGAAGGTCTAGCATCAATCATCTGTTTAGAGTTTAACTGACGCTCTATATTTTTTAAATCTGTTGTTTTAAAAGGTATAACGGTCTTTTCATCACAGGAAGTACCGATGACAATAGATAAGTAATGAATAAAATCTGATTCATTTATCAAATGCTTCATGATTGTGATGCGATCTAGCGCATTTTGTAGTCTATCTTTGTTTTTTGGATTAGACGTTTTTTGAATCATGCCTTGTAATGTATGGCAGAGCTGGCTTATATCCAGCTTTTTAATCTGATCACATTGTTTTTTTAATATATGTGGAGTTGATGGTGTTTTTTTTTTTATTTTTCGCGCTTCAATAGAAGTCGATGTGGAGAGGAGTTTTTCATTTTTATTGATGAGTATTTCATGGTCTGGGCGCCTTTTTAATATGGATTTGAGTGGCTTTTTTGGATCTTTCTCTTGATGTTGAAGATCTGATGGTCTGATTGAGGCAGGTTTGACAGAGGTAGGTTTGATGTTGTTCACCGTTATAATTTGATGATGTAAAAATAAGGTATTGCTTGATAAGACCTGGTATTTTTATAAAAGATCAATCTTTATTCAATAGATTACTTTTTTGTCGCTACAAAATCAATATTATTTTTAATCTTTCAATGTATAAATTATAGATTTAATAACTGTATATTGCAATGAAAATAGAGAATTATAGTAGTGTGATCATGAACTGTAGGCAAAAGATCTTCTGCTCTCATCTTAATGCGAATGAGCTGAAGACATAGATTATTTAGACGTTAGGTATTACTGAATATTATGATAAACTGATCAAAAATATATCCATGTTTTATGAACCGTTCGGTTTTTTATCAGTCATTGTAGAGGCATCATGAACTGAAGTGTCTAAAGCAAACCAGGTAGTATTTGATGCAAAATATTTTCTAAAGCAGGCAACGCAAAGTCCTGGTGTATATGTTATGCATGATTCAGCTATGCGTATATTATATGTTGGTAAGGCTAAAAATTTAAAAAAAAGATTATCTAGTTATTTTAATGATTCAGGATTAGCTATTAAAACGCAAGTCTTAGTTAAAAAAATTGCCACCATTGAGCTGACAGTGACTATCAATGAAACAGAAGCGCTGCTATTAGAACAAACATTAATTAAGCAGTATAAGCCAACCTATAATATTTGTTTGCGCGATGATAAATCATACCCTTTTATTTTGATTTCTTCACATCAATACCCAAAATTGACTTTATATCGCGGTAAAAAACGAAAAAATTCTTTATATGGTCCATATCCTAGTGCTTATGCTGCAAAAGAAAGCTTAAAAGTATTACAAAAACTGTTTAAAGTCCGTCAATGTTCAGATCATTATTTTGCCACGCGAAACCGCCCTTGCTTGCAATATCAAATTAATCGATGTAAAGCACCTTGTGTTAGTTATATTTCTAAAGAAGACTATGCTGTAGATGTTGATTTGTCGAAACAGTTTTTACAAGGTAAAAGTCAGCATGTTTTTCAAGTCCTGATGCAGAAAATGAATGATGCTTCAAAAAAAATGGATTTTGAAGTCGCTGCAAAATATCGTGATCAAATTAAAGAATTGCAGCGTATGCAAAAAACACAAGCTGTCTATCAGTCATCTGGTCATCTTGATGTTGATGTGATTGGGTTGATTGTTCAAGCAGGTATCTATAGTATCGCTGTATTATTTATTCGTTCAGGGGCTTTGTTGGGCCATCGATATTTTATGCCAACTAGCCATTGGGCAGCCACAGACGAAGAAGTATTACTGTCTTTTTTATCACAATTTTATATTAGTTATGCAGACAATAGGGATTATCCTAAAGAGATTGTGTTGCCTTTTTCTGTAGATCAGCAGGCTTTAATATCTAAAACAATTGCAGGTTTTTCAAAGCATCGTATTATCATAAAAACAGCGCTACAAGGTGATCGAGTTCGATGGCGAGAAATAGCTCAAGAAAATGCAAAGCAACATGTTGAGCGTTATTTAGCTAATCAACACACAATGCATCATCAGTTAATCGCTTTAACCGCTGGTTTAACTTTATCTAAAACGCCTAAGCAGATTGAATGTTTTGATGTTAGCCATTTAAATGGTGAAGAAACAGTTGCCTCATGTGTTTGTTTTAATCAAGAAGGCCCTGATTTGAAATCATATCGCCGTTTTATTATTCGAAATATTACAGCAGGGGATGATTATGCAGCGCTAAAACAAGCGATTTCCAGACGTTATGCTCAATTTGAAGAAATGAATGATGAGGCCGTACGATTACAAAAAATACCTGATATTATTTTTATTGATGGTGGGAAGGGTCAATTGAGTGCTATTATGCCTATTTTAGAGACATGCAATATCACTTGCCATGTGTATGGTATCGTGAAAGGTGAAGGAAGAAAAGCTGGATTAGAAACGATTATTGATGCAAGAAATGGCAATCAATATCAATTTGAACCCAATCATTTGGGATTTTTATTGATTCAACATATTCGCAATGAAGCGCATCGTTTTGCCTTAACAGGGCATAAAAAAAGACGTGATAAAAAAAGAAATCGCTCAGTTTTAGAATCAGTGCCTGGTGTAGGTTTAAAGAAACGCAATGCACTGATTCAATTTTTTGGTGGTTTACAGGGATTAAAATCTGCAGAAATATCAGATTTACTCAAAGTCAAAGGAATTAGTCGGCAAATAGCCGAAAATATTTTTCATTTATTGCATGAAGCATGAAGACAGTTGAGTTTAAACAATTAAGGTGATCATTTTGAATATCCCAAATATTTTATCGTTGATCAGAGTTTTTTTAATTCCTGTGATTATTGTCACATTTCATTTGTCATGGGAATATAAAAACATATTAACGGCTAGTATCTTTTTATTCAGCGGACTAACAGATTGTTTGGATGGTATATTGGCTAGAAAATTAGACCAAATGACTCGATTTGGTGAATTTATTGATCCTGTGGCGGATAAATTAATTGTGACGATTTCATTGATTTTATTAATTGAATCATTTCATTCAATTTGGTTGACTTTGCCTGCAATGCTGATTATTGGTCGTGAGTTAGTGATATCTGCTTTGCGAGAATGGATGGCTGTTTTAGGACAAGGCCAGCGTATGAGTGTTAATTACGTGGGTAAAGTTAAAACTGCTATGCAAATGATGTCAATAGGCCTTTTATTTTTAGCCGGGACGAATGTACAGTCAATATGGGCTCAGTTAGGATTGGTTTTCTTGTATATTTCCGCGTTTATCAGTGTTTTTTCGATGTGGTTTTATTGGTATCGTTCTAGGATGGTGCTGAATGCTCATGTATAGCATGTCGAATGAATTGGTGCGGCGGGCGGGACTTGAACCCGCACGACCTAGGGTCAACAGATTTTAAGTCTGTCGTGTATACCGATTCCACCACCGCCGCTTAAAGTGATCAGTTGTACCAGGGAATCATTCTGGTTTTGTCATGATTATTCTGGAGGCTGGAGGCTGGAGTCGGAATCGAACCGGCGTCCGCGGAGTTGCAGTCCGCTGCATGACCACTCTGCCATCCAGCCTAAATTGATCGTAGACATGAGCTATATTCTAAATATTGCAGCGTCAATGTCAATAGTTTAATTTACTTGTTCTTTCAAAGTATCTGTTATCAGTTTGATTTTATTCGAAGATCATTCATAAATTGTTTTTATATTTTCTTTTTTTTAATGCAAATCAGCGCAATATATACCCATATAAAATGAAATACCTAAACAGAATATGTAGATCATACGGTATGATGATGTTGCATTAACAAGATTGACTGTATAACACATGCTGCTTTTTTTTTGTTTGATCGATTCATGATGTAGAGCGTTTATGTGAATAAAATAAATCAGTATGCAGTGCTTCTTTTTCAATCAAACAGTCATGGCTATGCTGTGTTGTTTATCTTGTAATGGATCATGTAGTACGAGATATTGCTTTTCATCTAAGACGCTTCAGCAGAAATACAAGGATATTATCTGGTTCACCTCATGCAATACAGCAAGATGTTGATTTGCCATGTTCAATGCATGACAGTGAATCAACTGGCTTGATTTGTTTTTTTTCAGGGAAATGAAGTGAGTTTTGTGTATTCGTGCTGTAGGATATGGTAAAATGATCGCATTGAGATTGAAACAATATATTTTAGCTGAGTTTTGAAAAAGTAGGAGAATAAATCTGGCATGAAGGCTTTAGTGACTGTTAAACGCGTGATTGATTATAATGTGAAAGTTCGCATTAAACCCGATGGTAGTGATGTGGATTTAACGCATGTCAAAATGGCAATGAATCCTTTTTGTGAAATTGCCATTGAAGAAGCCGTCCGTTTAAAAGAAAAAGGCGTTATTTCAGAAATTATCGTGGTGTCTATTGGCGCTCAGGTTGTTCAAGAGCAATTGCGAGCAGCTTTAGCAATGGGTGCTGATCGTGGTATTTTGATTCAAACAGATCAAACGCTAGGCTCTTTTTCAACAGCAAAAATATTGAAAACAGTTGTGGAATCAGAAAATCCAAACCTGATCATTATGGGAAAACAATCTATTGATAGTGATAATAATCAAACAGGACAAATGCTTGCGGCCTTATTAGGTTGGGGACAAGGTACTTTTGCTTCTGAATTGACAGTTCATGCGGATACGATATCCGTTACACGAGAAGTAGATGGTGGGTTATCGACTGTGGAGCTAAATTTACCTGCATTGGTGACGGTTGATTTACGCTTAAATACACCTCGTTATGTCTCTGTTCCCAATATTATGAAAGCGAAACGGAAAACAATTGATATAACAGCATTAGAGACCTTGAATCTTTCATTAGTAGAAAACAATGAAATATTAAGCGTGGAATCACCCCCAACACGTCAAGCTGGCATTCAAGTCAAAACTGTTGATGAATTATTGGATAAACTAAAAAATGAAGCCAAGGTGTTGTCATGAAAACCTTAATTATTGTTGAACATGATCATGTGCAGTTAATGCCTTCTATTGCTCACTTGGTCTATGCTGCAAAAAATATCGGATATCCTATCGCGTTATTAGTCATAGGCTCAAATTGCCAGTCTGTTGCGAAATCAGCAGCTGTGATTGATAATGTATCGGAAGTGATTTGTGCGGATGCAAGTGTTTATGAGCACCAATTACCTGAAAATTCCGCCTTATTAATTCAAGCATTAAGTCATGATTATTCACATATTTTAGTGGCTTCTAGTACATTTGGTAAAAATTTAATGCCACGCGTTGCAGCCTTATTGTCTGTTGATCAAATTTCTGATGTTATTGCCATTCAAAATGAATCAATTTTTAAACGACCTATTTATGCCGGTAATGCGATTGCAACGATCAAAAGTCATGCTCAGATCAAAGTGATGACAGTTCGCAGCACAGCGTTTGAGTCTGTTGCGATGTCGGGTCATCAAGCACCTATTGTCACGTGTGATATTGTTCATGACAACAATTTGTCTCGTTTTATAAAAGCAGAAAATGCAGCATCAGATCGCCCTGAGTTAACGGCGGCTCGGGTCGTTGTCTCTGGCGGGCGAGGATTAGCTAACGCAGACAATTTTCAGTTACTATATCAACTTGCAGATAAATTAAATGCCGCTGTAGGAGCTTCTCGTGCTGCTGTAGACGCTGGTTTTGTGCCGAATGATATGCAAGTTGGTCAAACTGGAAAAATAGTGGCTCCCGACTTATATATTGCAGTGGGGATTTCAGGCGCTATTCAACATTTAGCCGGAATGAAAGACTCAAAAGTGATTGTTGCCATTAATAAAGATGCTGATGCCCCTATTTTTAAAATTGCAGATTATGGTTTATCTCAAGATTTATTTGAAGTCTTACCAGAGTTAATTGCAAAGCTTTGAATTTACGTTTATTCAGATTGAAACAAACGGCTGAATAATATCTAGATTAGGCCAAATTTGCTTGATCGCTTTGACTTGATTGGACTCAAATAATAACTTTAAATTTGGACCGGCATCCATCGTTAAATAAACCTTAACCCCGTTTTCTCGAGCACGCCAGACAGATTGGATGTGTTGTAAAGTATCCGGGGTCCAATAGCATAAAGGAGGCCAGGATGCTAACATGGTTGCATGAAAAGTTAAAGCATTTTGTTCAACTTGTTCTCCAAATGTTTTAAAGTCTTGCTGCTTGATAGCGGCTTTGATCGCTTGTAGATGTTTAGCGGCTTCTTGTGGCCACCTTGGATATAATATTGAAGTATTAGTCGTATGTTGCATACCTTCACGTGAGCTGATATGTTTTTTTTGCGTTGTGATGGTTAAAATCCCGACTTGTAATGTAGGCCACTGACAATCCAGTGGCGTCGCAAAGCTATCTTGCCCGTCAAGTCGCGTACCTGCTTGCCACCACATAAAACCATAACCAATGGATCGACAGGCGCTACCACTGCCTAATCGAGCTAAAATAGAATGACTGCTCTGTGGTAACGATAAACCATAGCTACCGATGATTGCCTGTGTTAATGCCGCAAAACCTGAAGCGGATGAAGCAAGTCCAGCTGCAGTCGCAATCGTATTGTGTGATATAACACGAAAAGCTTGTTGACCAAAACACTGTCGAAATAAATGCAGATGTTGTGTGATATAGTGATACGTGATATCTGTTTTCAGGACTGGTTGATGATTTAAAAAAATAATATCCTTTAATCCTTCAATAGGTTCCACGGTTGTATGCGTTCCTTTTTTACCTAATGAAATAGATAAACTGTCATTTATCGGTAAATTTAAAGCTGTATTGCGTTTTCCCCAATATTTGCATAAAGCAATATTAGCAGGGGCATAGGCTGTATACGTTTTTGGAGCAAGAGGAACGGTTTTTTGAAGCAATTTTTTAGCGACACTCATGGCATTATTTTTCATATTGTACTCCAGAAAATTCAATATCAATGGGAATATATTGATTTTTTAAAGTACTGATTGCTTTTTTTTGCCCTAATGCCAGTACGCAATCACCTAACCCGGAGCCGCTAATTTTCACACCATACAGTGTAGATTGTTGTCTTAAAGTATAAATTAATTGAGATATCAGTTGATCATTAACGCCTAAAGTATCGAGTAAACCATGATAAAAATTAAAACATAATCCTAGTTTTTTTAAATCTTTTTTTAAGATAGCAGCTTGCGCTATTTGTGTACATTGACCCATTAAGGCATATAAATCGATCAATAAATAAGGTAAACAAGTTTGAATGGGCTGAATATGCTCTAAAACATGTTGAGTTGATGTTTTGTAACCAATGTAATACAAAGCCAGTGGTAGTGAAAAATGAGGCAATGGTTTGATAGCTAGAGGTTGACATTGATAATGTAAAAGGCCACCGTATACACTGGCTGCAATATCGATGCCAGAGCTAACACCTTGTACCGTTTTGACAATATGATAAGCTTCTTTAAATAGGTTATCAGATGAAATGGTCTGACGATTGAGTTGATATAATGCGGAGATCAATGCTACAGTCAGAGCACCAGAAGAGCCTAGTCCTTGATGATGTGATAAAGAGTCTGTTTCAATATGTACTGTTAATCCTGTTTCGCACATCTTTTTAAATTGCATTAAAATAGCACGAATAAAACGATAATTTTCATGTTTTGTAAACGCATTGAGTGTCGTTTTGAGATAACCAAATGTAGAATAAACTTCAATATATTGATCTGTGCGAGATGTCAGTTTGACGCGAATTCGTTTATTGATGGCACATACAATAGCCGGTTGTTGGTGTAATACTGCATGTTCTCCCATGATAATAATGCTACCTGGTGCGCTAACTGTGATCAACAGATTTGCGCTCCATATAAATCTAGCGTGAGAGGGTAGCAAGTGTAATGATAAGATGAGCAGTAAATGGCTAATTTTTCAAAGGAGATGGCATGAGGGCTATAAGCCAATAACATACCTGCTTTTTCCCCTTTTATACTTCCGGCGCCTGTTATTTTAGCGCTCACATTCATATCTTGAGATAAAGCCTCAATAAAACATTGAATAGTATCAGGGACTACTCCAATGTGATGCAATAAGGTTTGGTTGTTTTGTATGGCATTAAAAATATCGCAGTGCTTTTGTTGTAATATTGCTGACTTTAAAGCAATTGTAATCGATTGAAAAGTATTCCAAAGGGTTTGAGTGTGAATATGCTGTTTGACGTATCTTACGCAATCTTGAGTTGCTGATTCAGGTTGACCTGTGTAGATTAAATGCCATTGTTGATTTGGTTTAAATGGCAAAGGATTCACTGTCTGATCTAATATCTCGATAGCACCACCTAAAGTGACAATATAAGGATCGATGCGACTTAGACAGCCATGTTGTATTTTTTCGCACACTGCTGTCATATGTATCAATTCATTTTTTGTGTCGTTTATTTTAAAGTGTCGATATAAAGCAAGATGTAAAGCAGATAAAGTAGCAGCTGAAGAACCCATACCCGCGCCAATGGGGATTTGAGACTGTAATGATAAATGCAAGGCTGTTTCGTGAGTCACCTCAGGGTAGTGCTTTAAAAAGCACATAATACTATATATATATAATAACGCAGGCATTTTTGGAGATACTGTCTGTCTCTTGTTTAGCAAGTCATAGACTTCTTGGCATTGGTCATACGTATACGATTGACTGGTTTTACAGTTCATCAATGAGAGGGTAATGCCTGGTTGTTTTGTTTTTTTCAAAGTCCATGTGGCATATTGATTAATAGCAAGTGCTAAGGCTGTTTGATTATAAATAACAGCATGTTCTCCTGATAAAATAACTTTACCAGGTGCTCGTGTTCGCATTACGGTACAAGCTCTAAGTGATGTGGGTTTTTTTCATATTGACGCCTATGTGCTTCAATGCTTTTTAATCGATAACGCCCTGTGGTAATTTGTGGGCAGATGATAGACTCTCCTTGGGTAGGCCAGGTATATTCAAACCATTGTTTATATTGTTCATATGTCACTGCTGTTCTATTTTCTAGCATATGAAGGTGAGCCATTGTTCTTAAATTATTTTGATAACTAGATTGCACAGTTAAGGTAAAGAATTCACCTACGCAACCTGAGCCATAACTAAAAGCACCGATATGTTGATTGGATAAATTGAGTTCTGTGTGAGCTAGTAATGATAATAAACTAATATATAAAGAAGCAGCATACGTATTGCCAATTTGTCGATTATAAAAAACAGAAGGCATTATTTTTTCAGCATTGAAAGGTTTATTATTTAAAATATGTAATGTTTTTTCAGCTTTATGAGCCATGGTGCAAAATGGCAAATGATAGCAACAGTCATATAAATCATCTAATGGTTTGCCATTTTTTGCTTGATAGGCTAGCCAGCACTGTTTTAAAACTGTTAAATATTTTTGAGTTGAGTATTTTCCTAAAACAATCGCGGTTTCTTGATAATTCGGCCGCCAAAAATCCATTACATCTTCACTATAACAACCTGATTCTGGATTAATGGATAATACAGTTGGTTGAGTTGTAATGCGCATAGCAATGGCTCCGCAGCCTTGAGTGGGCTCTCCTGGTGTATTTAAGCCATAACGAGCAATATCAGAAGCAATAATTAAGACTTCATGCGTAGGATCTTGTGCAACTAAAGCATAAGCAAATTGTAGCGCTGCTGTTGCACTATAACACGCTTGTTTTAATTCAATAATGCGCATATTTCTAGGTAATTTGAGTAATGTATGTAAAAAAAGACCTGCTGCTTTTGATTGATCAATACTACTTTCTGTTGCAAATAATAAAGTTCGAATCTTTTTTCCTTTATCTTTTTTGAGTAAAGGGTATGCAGCATTTGCCGCCATGGTCACGATATCTTCATCAAGTGATGGGATGGCCATATGTCGTTGACCTAGTCCATGGTGATATTTTTCAGGCAATTCGCCTTTTTGTTTAGCTAATGTTGCCAGTGGCAAGTAAAAGCTGGGCACATAAAAATTCAAATCATCAATGCCGATTAACATAACTGATTACGTCCTTATCGGTTTTTATCAGGATTCAACAATAGAGTAGTATTATGACGTAATTGTGAAACATTCGGAATGCCTAATAAAAACATAGCTAATTGAAATGTTTTTTTGATACAGTTAATTTCTTGAATGACCTGTTCTGTTGATTGTAAAGCAGCTTTTAAAAAAGGGGCCGCTATGCCACACAGTGACGCGCCGAGTATAATGGATTTAATCATATCGATACCATTTCTTAAGCCGCCACTGGCAATAAACTGTATTTTAGACATAAACGGTTGTGCTAGTTGTAAGGCTATTGGTGTGGCGAGCCCCCAGTCTTGGAATAGTAATCCTAACTTGCATTCATCATGCTGTCTATTATGTTCAATTCGACTCCAAGAGGTACCACCTTGCCCAGCTAAATCAAGATACTGAATCCCAGCTTGAATGCATTGTTGAATATCTGTAGGATTGATTCCGCATCCTGTTTCTTTCAATAAAATAGGGGCTTTTAATGTTTTATTGAGAGCACTGATTTGATGGATTAAGCCTTTAAAATTTGTATTACCTTCAGGCTGTATCGCTTCTTGTAATGGATTTAAATGTAAATACAGGCCGTCTGCATTTAAAATATCTAATGCTGTTTGGCAATGTGTTGCCGTAAATTCATAATTTAATTGTACAGCACCTAAATTTGCAAGCAGTGGAATGGAAGGCGCGATAGGTCTTAAATTAAAACTATCAAATGCGGCAGAAGATTCAAATAAAACACGTTGAGATCCAACGGCCATTGCAACGCCAGTCGTTTCAGCTGCCTCAGCAAGTCTTTGATTAATTGTTATAATTTGTTTAGAGTCACCACCAGTCATAGATGATATAATCAATGGAAAGGATAATGTATGCTCTAAAAATTGACAGGTTGTATCAATTTCAGATAAATCTAATTCAGGTAAAGCACGATGTGTTAACTGCAATGTATCAAAATGATTGGATTGGCGGTCACAAGCTGGGTCTGATGTTAAAATATGCAGATGATCTAGTTTTCGTTTGGTGATACGACTCATATTCGTTCCAAATTGAGATGAGACTGCATTAACTCTCCTTCATTAGTTTGAGCAGCTAATAAAGAAAGCTCTCCACATAATACGGTTGCAGCACAAATTCTGGCTAAACGGCGTGCATTATATCCAACAGGTTGTATTTGATTACATTTCATTTTATTTAAGTTATCTTGTACAAAAGGGATTATTTTTCCATTGCCAACGGTGCCCACAATGATATTCGGTAAGGTAATAGAAAAATACAGATCTTTTCCTTGAATGGCAGTATAGGTGAAGCCTTGCGAACCTTCAACAATATTAGCAGCATCTTGTCCTGTGGCTAAGTAAAAAGCGAGCAACATGTTAGCAAAATGAGCATTTGCGCTACGAACACTACCTGAAATTAAAGAGCCCATTAAATTTTTTTGTATGTTTAACGTGTGAATAGCTTCAGGTGTTGTTTTGAGTAGATAATGACATACATCATAGGGAATCACGACTTCTGCCACTATGTTTTTTCCTCTACCTAAAATGCCATTGACGGCGCTGACTTTTTTATCACTACAATAATTAGCGGATATTGAACGATATATCAGATTAGGGTATTCAGCTTTTAACCAGATTTGTAATTTTTCACAGGCTAATGTGACCATGTTGTGTCCTGCGGCATCACCTGTTGTAAATTCAAATCGAATATATAATAAACAACCTACAAATTGAGCATGCATATCAATGAGTGTGGTAAAACGGCTTGATTGAGAAACGATTTGTGCTAGTTCAGCTTGTTTTCCTTTCATTTGTTGCCAAATACTCAGAGATTGAGCTGCATTCGGTGACTCCATTAAAATAGATCGGCTCATGCGATCATCAATGAGTGTGGCAAGAATACCACCAGCTTTTTTGGTTGTATAAGCCCCCCTCGTCCGACAGAAGGGCATAAAGGTGATTCATAAGTGATTAATGGCACCATGACTTCATCATTTGTTCCTGAAGCGTCACAAAGTTTAATCGGGCCAACCCATTTCATGGGTAAGTGGGCTATTTGTGTTGGATTAGAAGGCATTACAATATTTCAGAGTGATTCAAGATTGGTTGTCAATCGAGTATGATAAATGATAAACCATCATACCATACTCTTTTCGATACCTGCAGCAGGATTCATCACTTCATGTAAAAAAATAGTGATATATTTTATAAAAAAAGAAGACTTTATTGTAAAGAAAATCATAAGTGTTTGATTTAAAATTTCTTTTTATTTTATGCTTATCTTTTTTAACTGATTATGAATGACAGCATGATGTTTGATGATCGGTCTGTCCTTTGATCCTATTATTTGAATATAACAAACAAATTAGGGTAGCTGATTTGAGACAGAGTATCTCGATGATCGAGATTTAAGATGTCAATCATTATTTGTATAAAAATAAGTTAAATTTTGACTATTCTGTCATAATTTTATGTGTATCTATATTATTTTTTTAGATGATGCCTGTGTCTGTCATTTATTTGTTAGCAAATATATATTTTTATCTCATTAATACCCAGTGTGTAGCTGTCATCTGGTAATCTTACTGGATATAAGATAACAATTTAATAAGGTTTTTAATGCTGAGATATCATTTGTATGTATCTCTGAAATAACCTAAAAAGGATTTGATATTATGATAAACAAGATACGTATAATACTATCTTCCAGTGCATCTAAAGCCTCCAAAGTCATTAAAGAGCAAAAAATAAAGATTCATTCGGTAAAAGTGAAGAAAAACTTTTTAAGCAAATTGAAAGATATGATCACTGGACTCAAAACTAAATTATTACGTGATCGTACGATTGTTCACGGAAATTCCAATCCAGGCTCGCAATCTTCGCGAGGTATGGGAAA
>VSKW01013038.1_pt1 | contig 27816 bp, 22 predicted proteins | sample 4798611 | NCBI WGS metagenome assembly VSKW01 (sample SAMN12179536, study PRJNA552185) | sponge metagenome | biome: deep-sea hydrothermal plumes; feature: spots directly above weak diffusing fluid; material: sea water; isolation source: sponge from the Crane site of a hydrothermal vent ...
ATTAATAAAAAAATCTATTCCTCAATTAGTAGAGGTTAATAAAACTTTAAATGTAGAGTATTTTCAAAAATATGGCGAAATGCCTCTTCCTCCTTATATCCAAAAGGCACGAGATAATAGAAAAAATAATAAAACAGATGAGCTGCATTACCAAACAGCATGGGCTAAGCATTGGGGCAGTTGTGCTGCTCCCACAGCTAGTTTGCATTTTACACAATCGGATTTAGAATATTTAAAAGAAAAAAGGAAAGTAAAAATTGTAGAGTTAACCCTGCATGTCGGTTTGGGAACATTTTTACCTATTAAAGTAAAAAATGTATTAGAACATAAAATGCACAAAGAATACATGCATATTAGCGCTTCTAGTTTAAAAGATATTGTTTCTGCAAAAAAGGAAAATGCTAAAATTTGGGCTTTGGGAACTACGGTAACAAGGGCATTAGAAACATGGTTTTTAGAAAAAGGGAAAACTGCTGTTTTAGATACAAAAGAAGATTTTAAAGATTTTATTACAGAAAGTGAGTTATTTATTACTCCCGGTTTTTCTTTTAAGGTGGTAGATGTATTAATGACTAACTTTCATCAACCACAATCGACTTTATTAGCCATGCTAATGGCTTTTGCAGGAAAGTTTAAAGTTCTAGAAGGTTACAAATGGGCTATAAAAAGGCAGTTTAGGTTATTTAGTTATGGAGATTTAAGTATTTGGGACAAGGAAAAAAATGAGTGAATGCAATATAAATGAAACTAGTAATTTTCGTGTTTTATCTACACAAGGCAAGGCACGAACAGGAATATTAACCACTAGGCGAGGCAGTATTGCCACTCCTGTGTTTATGCCAGTGGGGACAAAAGCGAGTGTAAAAGGGGTAAGCTCCGAAGATTTAAGAGACGAAGTGCAAGCCTCTATTATATTGGCCAATACTTACCATTTAAATATTCGTCCTGGTGAGGAGATTATTCACAATTTGGGTGGATTGCATAAATTTATGAATTGGCCTTATCCTATTTTAACCGATAGTGGAGGGTTTCAAGTTTTTTCTTTATCCAAGTTAAATAAAATTACCGACGATGGAGTAAAATTTCGTTCCCACCTTGATGGTGATGAATGCTTTTTTAGTCCTGAAAAAAGTATGGAAATTCAAATGGCTTTAGGTGCAGATATTATTATGGCTTTTGATGTTTGCCCGCCTTATCCTTGTTCGGATAAAGAAATGCAAAGAGCTATGAAACTAACCCATGACTGGGTGGTTCGTTGTAAAAAAGCTATGACTGCTAAAAACAGTCAATTATTTGGAATTATTCAAGGAGGATTAGATACTAAGTTGCGCTTACAAAGTTTAGAAAAAGTCTGTGCAGAAGATTTACCTGGCTATGCTTTAGGTGGTTTTAGCGTGGGTGAGCCTATGGAGCTAATGTATAAAGTTTTAGACGAGGTGGCTTGTCAGATGCCTGATAATAAACCGCGTTATTTAATGGGGGTGGGTAGCCCTAAAGATTTAATTCAGTCTATTGATAAGGGGATAGATATGTTTGATTGTGTTTACCCCAGCCGAAACGCTCGAAATGCGACGCTATTTACTCAAAAAGGAAAAATTAATATTAAAAGAGCAGAGTTTAAGCAAGATGAAAAAGCCTTAGACCAAACTTGTGATTGTATAACCTGTAAAAACTATACACGAGCGTATTTAAGACATTTATACTTACAAAAAGAACCTTTATTTGTTCGTTTAGCAACTATCCATAATCTACGCTTTTATTCTAATTTAATGAAAAAATCTAGAATAGCTATTGAAGAAGGTTATTGGAAAAAATTTAAAGAAGAATGCTTGGCATTTTTTTAATTTTAATGCAGACTTAGGATACTTATAAGCAAATCACAAAAGGAAATTATGAATGTATTAACTCAGTTTTTTAAATTATCTACGCTTAGTATTGGTGTTTTTTTGTTTTATATACCCTCTTGGGCAGCAGGGTCAGCAAAGCCAACGGTCATAGAGCAATTAGTGCCTTTTGCTTTAATTTTTTCCGTATTTTATTTTTTAATTATTCGTCCTCAAAGTAAGAAGCATAAAAAACAATTAGATTTTTTAGCTCAATTAAAGAAAGGAGATAAAGTAATTACCTCTGCGGGAGTTTTAGGTTCTATAGAGGGTTTAAATAAAGGTGTGGTTACATTAGAAACGGCTCCACAAGTTAAAATTAAAATTTTAAAATCACACATACAATCTTTGCAAGATACAGTACTTAACAAAAAAGTAGAAGCAGAACTAATAAAAAATAAATAAATTTGAGTCTAAATAAGGAAATAACATGTTTATAGAAAATAAAAAAGTTAGATGGATTATTATTTTTTGTTCCATAGCTTTGGCTTTATATATCGCTCTTCCTAACTTTTATCCTAAAAGTGATTTTTTTTCTGGAAAGAAAAAAATTAATTATGGATTAGATATTCAAGGAGGTATTTATTTAGTAATGAAAGCGAATGTAGAAGAAGCCATGCATGCTCGTATGCAAAAAAAAATCTCTATTTTAAAATCGGATTTTAAAGACGAAGAGATAAAATTTAAATCTATAGAATTTAAAAAAAAATCGCTTTCAAAAATCATTATTCAATTATCAGACAATAATAAAGACAAAGTTAAAAAAACTTTAAAAAAAATACATAACGACTTACAAATTTTATTAGAAAAACCTTCTAGTTTAGAATTATCCTATTACGAAGCGTCTTTAAGTATATATAAAAAACAAGTGGTTGAGCAAAGTATCGAAGTGGTTCGTAATCGTATCGATGCTTTTGGAGTGTCTGAACCACAAATAACGGCTCAAGGTAGTGACCGTATTTTAATTCAATTACCTGGTGTAGAAAATGCCGACCAAGCCAAAGAACTTATTCATCGTACAGCCACTTTAAATTTTAGACCAGTTTATGAAGAAGTTACTACCGACACATTGCAAAAATGGGTTTCTAAAGTAGAAACAAAAAATAAATTTAGTCTTGGTACAGAAAAAAGCATTAGGTTAGCTAAAAATGCAAAAATACACTTACTTAAATATCGCCAATACATTAAACAAATTAATCGAAATTTAGCATCAAAGCTTCCTAAAAATACAAAGTTAATATTTCAAAAACCTCCTAATGCAAAAACTTTAGAAGCCGGTAGAATTCCTTTTTTAATTAAAACCGATAATGATTTAAGTGGTGCTTACTTAGAAACAGCTAGAGTGGGCAGTAATGAATATGGAAAGCCACAAGTTAATTTTCGTTTTAATATTCAAGGACAAAAACGCTTTGCAAAAATGACTGCAGCAAATATACAAAAAAGAGTAGCGATTGTTTTAGATGATATTGTACAGTCTGCACCAGTTATTCAAGAAGAAATTAATTCTCCCACTGCAAGAATTACTTTGGGTTCTGCAGGAGATATTAAAGAAACTTTAAAAGAAGCTAATTTTTTAGCAACAGCATTAAGAGCGGGGGCTTTACCAGTACAACTAGAGCAATTAGAAGAAAGAACAGTGGGGCCTAGTTTGGGTTCTGATTCCATTAAAAAAGGAAAATTAGCGGGAATGATAGGTGGCTTACTCATTTTACTATTTATACTTGGTTATTATAGAGGTTTGGGAGTGGTTGCCAATATAGCATTAACTTTAAATATGTTATTTATTATTGCTATTTTAACTTCTTTACAAGCCACTTTAACTTTACCTGGAGTCGCCGGAATTATTTTAACTATTGGTATGGCTGTGGACGCCAACATTATTATTTTTGAACGAATTAAAGAAGAGTTAGCCAAGGGGGCCGGGTTTCGTTCTTCTGTTCGTAATGGTTTTTCGCAAGCCTTTGCAGCGATTTTTGATGCTAACATAACAACAGCTGCTGTTTGTGTAGTGTTAATGTATTTTGGAAGTGGTCCTGTAAGAGGTTTTGCGGTGACTTTAATTAGTGGTATTATTACTTCTTTATTTACTTCCGTATTTATTTCACGATCTATTTTAGAGATGAAAATATTAAATCAATCAAAGAGAACATAAACACACAAAGGCATTTTATTTTAAACAAGGTATTTATATGATAAAAAAACAAATTAATTTTTTAAAACTAACACCATTATTTCTTAGTATTTCTAGTTTACTAGTAATTTTTAGCTTTTTTATAATTGCTAAAAATGGTTTTAACTATGGAGTAGATTTTGCTGGTGGAACAGAAATACAAGTACAATTTAATCAACCAGTAACAGATGCTAGTATTCGTCAGTTTTTATCGACTCAAAAAATTAAAAATTTTAATGTACAAAGTTTTGATGAAAAAAATGAATTTTTAATTCGTTTAGATGCTTTATCAGACTTAAAGTTAAAAAAATTAACCAGTAACTTTAAATCTACATTTTCTTCTAAAGGTTTTGTTATGAGAAGAGTAGATTCGGTTGGTCCACAAATAGGAAGTGAATTAAAAAAGAAGGGCTTACTGGCTTTGTTTTATAGTTTATTAATTATTTTAATTTATGTAGGTTTACGCTTTGATTACGAATATGCTCCAGGAGCTGTAATTTGTTTATTTCATGATGTGGTAATTACTTTAGGTATTTTTTCTCTTCTTCAAAGAGAAGTAAATTTACAAACTTTAGCTGCGGTCTTAACCATTATTGGTTATTCATTAAATGATACTATTGTCACTTTTGATAGAATTAGAGAAAATATTGCGTTATACAGAGATAAAACTTTTTCATGGATTATTAATAGTTCATTAAATGATGTACTTTCTAGAACGATTTTAACTTCTTTAACCACAAGTATGGCTGTATTTGCCATGTATTTTTGGGCAGACGGAGTTATTCGTGACTTTGCATTTACTTTAGGTATTGGTGTTATAGTGGGAACTTATTCTTCTATTTATATTGCATCTCCATTGGTGCAATTTATTACTAAATTCAAAAAAACTTAATTATGTTTACAAACAAAAGCGTGTGGCAAATAATAAAAGCCTGTGGGCTGAGTCGCCAAAAGGCTTTTATTATTTGCCACACGCTTTTGTTTGTAAGTCTTGGGTGTTCGCATTTTCAAGAAAAGAATGGTAATAAGCAGGGGGCTTTTGTTAAGGTTTCCAAGGCTTTTTCTAGTGCTGGGAACAAGGTTTCTAAGTGGGGTGTTAAAAGTTATGGTGCTGCTTATAATAAGGTTTGTATTTATACTAAGGCGGCTTTTGATGTGGGGTCGGGTAGTACTAAGATGAAAGTGGCGAAGGTGGATGTTTGTAAGAATAAAATTTTAAAGGTGTTTTTAAATATACATACTCAGGTGTCTTATAAAGCCAACTTAGTTCCTTTAGGATCAAATTTTATATTAAATAAAAAAATACGCAGAAAGGGATTTTTTGTATTACGACAATTTGTTAATAGAGCAAAAAAATTTAAGCCCACTAAATTTGTTGGGGTAGGAACGGCGGCTTTTAGAGATGCTGTTAATGCAAAGTTTTTTTTTAAAAGAATTAAAAAAGAGCTTAATATAGATTTAAAAATTATAAGCCAAGAAAAAGAAGCACAATTAGGATTTTTTTCTGCACAAACTATATTGTCTAAATTAAAACCCTCTTTAGTACAAAATAAAAAAATTATAGTATGGGATATTGGTGGAGGAAGTATGCAAATAATTTCTAAAGAAAAACGAAAAGCTTTTAATTTCTTTTTAAAAAAATGGTTATTGTATAAAGGAAATTTAGCCTCTTCTAGCTTTAAAAATCATATTATAAAAAAAATTCAAAAAAATATTTATAAAAAATCTCCTAACCCTATAAGTAGTGCAGTGGTAAAAAAAGCTGTTCGATATGCTTTTCAACAGGCTAAAAAAACCATTCCTAAAAGTTTACAAATAGCTTTTAAAGAAAAATCTTTAGTATTGGGTATTGGAGGAGTTCATTATTTTTCTATATTAGGGCAAGTTAAAAAAATATTTAAAAATAAAAAAAGCAATTACTACACACAATACGAAGTACAAAAAACTTTGCAAAGTAGAAAACATTTGTCGGATAAAAAAATTAAAGGAAAACATGCTTCTACAGATATTTCTAATTTAGCTTTGGTTTTAGGGTTTATGAAATACTTAGATATTAATACAGTGTACACAAATAAAGTTAATTTAACTGATGGAATATTGTTAAATTTATAATAACTTACATTTATAAAAAGGTTTTTCTTTTATTTAAACTTATTTAAACAATGATTAGAGATTTTTATGTATGATGCTTTAATTTTACTTTCTGGAGGCTTAGATTCCTCTGTAAATTTATACACCGCTTGTGCAGAAGGAAAAAAGGTATTGGCTTTAAGTTTTGATTATGGCCAAAAAGCTGCCTCTAATGAATTAAAAGCCGCAGCTAAATTATGTAAATTACTTTCTTGTAAACACAAAATACATAAGTTAGATTTTTTTAAATCTTGGACAAAAACTTCCTTAATTAACCCTAAAAAAGATATTCCCACAAACATAAAATTAAATAGTAAAAAAGAAACTAAAAATTCTGCAAAACAAGTGTGGGTACCTAATCGTAACGGAGTATTTTTAAATATAGCCGCAAGCTTTGCAGAAAGTTTAGATATCCCCGTTGTGTATGCAGGTTTTAATAAAGAAGAAGCAGAAACTTTTTTAGATAATTCTAAAGACTATGTAAAGGCTGTTAATAAAGCTCTTAGTTTCTCTACTTTAAATAAAGTAAAAATAAAATCATACACACAAAATTTAAATAAAAACCAAATTTACAAAAAAGCATTAAACTTAAATATACCCATAGCTAAGCTATGGTCTTGTTATTTTAATGGAAAAACCCCTTGTAAAGAGTGCGAATCTTGCCAAAGGTTTTTTAAAGCTCATAAATTCAATTCTTGATTATAAATTTTTTTTAATCTGTAAATTCTATTTAAAACAACTTGCTATTTTTTTGTTTTAATAATACAAATTATCTATGAAAAAAATCTATAATTTATTTATTGTTGGTATAATGTTTATTGTTTTATCGGGATGTTCTAGTATGCAAATTAGTGATAACCTGTATAGCTCCAGCGAAGTGGGTCGATCAAAAATTTTGCGTAGTTGTCGTGTTTTAGCTTCTAGAATAATTACTATTAGAAGCGATCACTCTGGAGAACAGGGTGAATCTATTGGTTTTCTTACAGGATCACTAGCTACAAATAATAAAAGCCCTATAATCAATATCGTAGGTGGCCTTGTTGGCGGTGTTATTGGCCGTAAAGTTAGTGATAAATTACATAGTCGAAAAGGAGTAGAATACACGGTTATTTTATCCAACGGCGAAGAAAGAACTTTAGTACAAGATTTAAAATCTGGCGAAAGAATGTTACCTACCCATACTTCTTGTAGGCTACAAATAAGCGGCAGTTACAATAGAGTGCTACCCGCAGGGCATTTACCCAACAAAGTAAAACGACCTAAAAAAGTTAAATTTTCTAACTAACTTTAAACTTACTTTAAGTTAGTTAATAAATCCAAAAAGGCTTTTCCATATTTTTCGTATTTTACTTTTCCTACGCCTTTAATTTTTAAAAATTTTTCTTCTGTGTCTGGTAAAAAGTGAGCCATTTCCATTAAGGCTTTGTTATCAAAAATAATGTAAGCAGGCATTCCAATTTTGTCGGCAAAGCTTTTTCTAAGAGTTCTTAGTTCATCGTATATTTTTTCATCCACTGTGTAATCTAAAGTTTTAGAAGTTATTTTTTCTTTTTTAGTTATTACTTTTATTCCTTCAAAATGAGAACTACGAATATCTACTTTTACTTCACCTTTCATAATTTTCATGGATAATTTATTTAATTGTAAAGTGTTAAATTCAACACCAACATAAAAAGCTTCTAACTCTAATAATCTATCTGCGATAATACGCCATTTAGTTTTATTAGTTTCCGAGCCAATATTATAAACCGATAATTTATCGTGATTATTGTTTAAAACTTTTTGATTTTTAGAACCTGTTAAAATATCTATAATATGTAATTGACCAAAATTTTGATTTACACGGTAAATAGCAGATAAAAACATTTGTGATAAAACACTAATATCTGTTCTTTTATTGTCAGGGTTTAAACAATTATCACATTGAATTTTGCAATCTTGCATTTCGTCACCAAAGTATTGACTTAAAGCTTTGTGCCTACAACTTTCTTGATAAGAATATTGTTTTATTATATTTAATTTTTTATAAGCCACTTGCTTATAAGTTTCATCTTCAATTTCTGCAGTAAATTTTCCTAATAAAACTAAATCTGCAGTGGAGTAAAGTAGCAAAGCTTCGGAATTTAATCCATCTCGTCCAGCTCTTCCAATTTCTTGATAATAACCCTCTAAAGTTTTTGGCATAGACATATGCACAACAAATCGAACATTACTTTTATCAATACCCATTCCAAAAGCAATGGTAGCCACTATAATATCAATATCATCAATAACAAATTGTTTAAAAACTTTTGTTCGTTCTTTTGCACTTAATCCAGCATGATAGGCTTTTGCCTTTAAACCTTTTTCTTGCAAAAAATCCGCTAGTTTTTCTGTGTTTTTTCTAGAAAAAGTATAAATAATTCCTTGTTCATTAGCATGATTTTTTAAAAAAGGAAGTAATTGATCGTAACCATTTTTTTGTCTTTTTATAACATTAATAAATAAGTTATCTCGATAAACAGGGCCACGAGTAACTAATTTATCCTTAAATTGTAATTGGTTAATAATATCTTTTTCCACAGGTTTAGTAGCTGTGGCAGTGAAAGCAGCAATACTGACATCTGGAAACCTTTCTTTAATAAGCCCCAGCTGTCGATAGTCTGATCTAAATTCATGACCCCATTCACTTACACAATGAGCTTCATCAACAGCAAAAAAAGCAATTTTTAACTGAAATAAAAAGTGCACAAAAGTTAAATTTTGTAACCTTTCGGGAGCAATAAATAGCAGTTTAATTTCCTGATTTTTTAGCTGTTTTTCAATAGTTTGAATTTCTTTATAATCTTGTAAAGAAGAAATCATAGCGGCTTTTATTCCTTTTGCTTTTAAAGCCATAACTTGATCTTGCATTAAAGCCAAAAGGGGAGAAATAACCACTACAATACCATCCATTAACAAAGCGGGTAGTTGATAACACAATGATTTACCTCCTCCAGTGGGTAAAATCATTAAAATATCTTTTTTATTTAAAATAGAGTCCACCACAGACTCTTGCAAAGGCCTAAATGAGTCAAAGCCAAAAACTTCTTTTAAAATTTGTTGTTTCTTTTTTTCCATAATAAGAGTAAGTAGCTTATAAGATATGCAAAAATAGTCCAGTAACTTAAACGGCAGGATATGCATTTAAAAGAAAAAAATCCAAATAAAGGATAAAACTATGCAAAAAAAATACTGTAAAAAATCTAGTATATACGATGGTGCACAATTAAGGCATTTATTTGGCTATTTAGAACATCAACTTTTAGGAGACTCCATTATCTCTTGGAGGGGTGCTTGTAATATCCCTCAAGAAAACATTATAGACGGTGAGGACTTACAAAATAACTCCATAATAGCTTCTAAAGAAATGTTACATTTTATTGTAGAAAAATTTAATAGTACTATATTTTCTGCAGTGGCTTTACAAAGACTATTTGTCACTTTAATTAAAGAAGATATGCAAGATCGTGGTATATTTTTAAAACGAAAGGGAGACGATCTTTACTTTATAACTAAAGACAACTTAGAAAAAAAGTTTAATATAAGTATTGCTACACAATCTACAACATCTTCTATGATTCATTTAGCAGTAAATATTACCCAAGAAGGCACCCCTGTACCCACTATTTCTTTAAAAGATTTTAATATATGTTCTGACCAAGATATTAAGGCTCTTTCTGAAAAATGGATGGACTTATTTACTCAAGAGGTTATCTCTATAACCAAAGCCACTGAAAAGGTTTTTACTGTTTAATTGTAACATAATATTTCTTTTTATATATAGACAAACCTTGCCAATAAAAACCCAATTTAGTACTTTAACAAACTATGTTAAAAAAAACCTTACCAGACATATCTAAAAGCACTGTTACCTATTGTGGTGCTTTGCCTGCTGTGGGAATGGAAGAAGTACAGCTTTTAATTAACGGGCAATCGGGTTTAGCTAAAATTTTTATAGACTTTAAAGACACTTCTAGTCGAGGCATTCATATGTCGCGATTATATAAATTATTAAAAGAGCATTTTTCTTCCACTGAAAAACAAATAGAACCTAGTAAAACTTTATCGTTTAAGCATTTAAAACAGTTTTTACAAGAGGCTTTAAACAGTCATGAAGAACAAACCGATGAAGCCTATTTGGTTTTAAGCTTTCCTTTAACTGTAAATCAAGAATCTTTAGTGAGTAAGCAATGGGGTTTAAGAACTTATCCTATAAATATTAAAGCGAGTTTAAATACAAAAAACGAATTTAAAGTTTATATTAATTTTGAACTAACTTATTCAAGCACTTGTCCATGTTCAGCCAGTTTAGCACAAGAGCTAAATAAAGACGCTTTTTTTACCCATTTTAAAGACCAAGAAAACATAGCGGCTAAGGATATAAAAAATTGGTTTTCGGATGTAAATAATGTAGACGCTTTTCCTCATGCTCAACGCAGTAAAGCATACATTACTTTATTAATAGACCAACAATTAGCAAAAACAGAAGGCACAGAATTAATTCAATTAGAAATTAAGAAAGCCGAACAAGTTTTAAAAACAGCAGTACAATCTTTTGTAAAAAGAGAAGACGAGCAAGCCTTTGCTCACTTAAATGCTAAGTCTCCATTATTTTGTGAAGATGCGGCTAGAAAGTTAAAGATTTTGTATAATCAAGAGGCTTTTGTAAAAGATTTTGCCATTAAAGTGAGTCATGAAGAAAGTTTACACCCTCACAATGCCATTAGCTTTGCTTTTAAATCAGAAGGGGAGTTTTGTAAGGCCAAAACACTGTTTATTTTAAATTAAACTTTTGGTTTTAAAGTAATATTATGAAATTTATTGAAATTTTAGGTGCTAAAGAAAACAATTTACAAAATATTAATGTTAAAATTCCAAAAAATAAATTTACCGTTATTACTGGATTATCAGGTAGTGGTAAATCTTCTTTAGCTTTTGATGTTTTATTTACAGAAGGGCAAAGGCGTTATATTGAAAGTTTGTCACCATCGTCTTCGTACTTTACTCCTTCTTTTAAACAAGCCAATGTGGACCAAATTATAGGCATATCTCCCAGTATATCTGTGGCCCAAGCCCGATCAGGCATAAACCCTAGGTCAACGGTGGGTACAGTTACAGAAATATATGATTACTTACGCCTTCTTTACGCACGCATAGGAGAAGCCTACTGTCCAACACACAAAATACCCACAGAGGGATTAAGCTCTGAAGAAATTTATAAAAAAATATTTATTTATAAAAAAACAAAATTAAAAAATATTATTGTTTTAGCTCCCGTAATTAGAGGACAAAAAGGTTCTTTTCAAAACGACTTTCAAAAGTGGATGGGGCTTGGAATTACTAAAGCCTTAATCGATGGACAATTAATGGATTTACATCCTACTTTAAAATTAGCTCGATACAAAGAACACAACATTGATTTAATTTTAGATCGATTACCTTGCGAAGAAAGATATTATCTACGCTTTTTAGAAGCCGTACAAAAAAGTTTTGAAATGACCAACGGTTTTGTAAAAATTCAAGAAATGGAAAAACCTTTATCTAAAAAATCTATATTGTTTTCTGAAAATCACTCTTGCCCAAAATGTAATTTTAGTTTTCCAGAAATAGAAATGCAATTATTTAGCTTTAATCATATAAAAGGAGCTTGTGACACTTGTTCTGGTTTAGGAGTTGTAGAAAGTGATGATGATGAAGTAAAAATTTGTAGCTGCTGTAAAGGAAATCGTTTAAATAAAAAAGCTTTAAATGTTTTTATTCAAGAAATGCATATTAGTTACATGGCTAACTTATCTTTGTTAGAATTAGAAAGTGTTTTAAAAAAATTACAGCTACCTACTGTTAAAAAAGAAATAGCTTTCGAAATTATTAAAAATATTTTATCTCGTCTTAATTATATTAAACTCACTAATACAGAATACTTGTCTTTAAATCGATCTATGACCACTTTATCAGGAGGGGAGGCGCAAAGGGTGCGATTAACTACCCAATTAGGCTCTTCCTTAACAGGGCTTACTTATATACTAGACGAACCTAGCATTGGCCTACATCCTTATCATCAAGACCAATTATTAAATGTTATTAAACAATTATGTAAAAAGGGTAATACATTAATTGTTGTAGAACATGATTTAGAAAGTATTCGTCAATCTAATTATTTAATTGATTTGGGTTTAGGCTCTGGTATTAATGGCGGAAATATTATTTTTGAAGGAAACTTTAAAGATTTAAAAAAAAATAAACACAGTATAACTTCTCAATATATATTTCATAAAAAACAAATTGCTGTTCAAAAACCTAGAAAGCCAAAAAAAGATTTTTTAAGTTTAACAAAAGCCAATAAAAATAATATTACTAATTTAGATATTAAAATCCCTTTAGGACTTTTATGTGGTATTACTGGAGCCTCGGGTAGTGGTAAAAGTACTTTAATTTTAGATATTTTATATAAAAACTTAAAAAATAAAATTTTATACCCTAGAAAAAATTTAAAACTACATAACTTAGAAAAGATCAGTGGTTTTGAAGAACTTAGCCAAGTTTTACAAATTGATCAAAAGCCTATTGGAAAAACTTCACGGTCGGTTCCTGCAACCTATGTTAAACTGTTTGTGTTAATTAGAAAGTTATTTGCTAAACTTCCTGAATCACAAATTAGAGGGTTAAAAGAATCTAGCTTTAGTTTTAATTCTGGTGATGGAAGATGCACTAGCTGCGAAGGGTTAGCTTACATAAAAGTAGAAATAAATTCTTTACCCACAAGTATGGTTCTTTGTGAAACTTGCCAAGGCCGCAGGTATAGTCCTCATATTTTAGCCGTAAAATATAATAATAAATCCATTGCAGATGTATTAGAAATGAGTGTTGAAGAGGCGGTAATATTTTTTAAAAACCATAAACTTATTTATAAAAAATTAAACATGTTAAAAAAAGTGGGTTTATCGTATTTAAAATTAGGACAAGCTTCGCAAACTTTATCGGGTGGAGAGGCACAAAGAATTAAATTAAGCAGAGAATTATCAAAAGCCTCTAGCCGTAAAATTTTATATATTTTAGACGAACCCACCACGGGATTACATATTGATGATGTTTCGCGATTAATTAATTTACTAAAAGAATTAGTAGATAATGGCCACAGTGTCGTGGTTATTGAGCACAATATGGAACTAATAAAGTGTTGTGACTATGTAATTGATTGTGGGCCTTATGGTGGAGTAAATGGTGGAAAAATTATAGCCAAAGGCACGCCCGAACAAATTGCACAGTCGAAAAAAAGCCTAACCGCTCCTTATTTAAAAAAAGCCTTATTTTTGTAAGATAAAACAAAGGCCACAAGCTATCTAAATTAGACATAAAAGGCATCAAATGCCTATACTCATAGCTGATTTCTTGCAAACAAAAAAAAATTCAGCTACAAACAAACATGTCTAAAATGCGTTTTTTAACAGCAACCAGCCTTTTTGATGGGCATGATGTTTCTATAAATATTATTCGTCGCCTTTTGCAATCTAAAGGGGTGGAAGTCATTCACTTAGGCCATAATCGCTCCGCTTTAGATGTGGTTAAAGCGGCTTTACACGAAGATGTAGACGGCATTGCACTAAGCTCCTATCAAGGAGGCCATACCGAATACTTTTCCTACATTCGCGATTTATTAAATCAAGCCAATGCCAAACATATTAAAATTTTTGCTGGTGGGGGAGGGGTAATCACCCCCAAAGAAATTAAGCACCTACAAGATAATAACATCGCTCGTATTTACTCTCCAGAAGATGGAATGAAAATGGGCTTAGAAGGCATGATTGATGACATGATCCAGCTAGCCCAATCTTCTACTAAACCCAAAGAATATGACATTTTATTTAAGCAATATAAAGAAAAAATGCCAAAGGACTTTTCATTTAATGAAATTTCTAAAATTATTACACAAATTGAAAACCATAAAGAAAGCTTTTCTTTTACTTCTAAAAAAAATACCGTTCCTGTTTTAGGAATTACAGGAACAGGTGGTGCAGGAAAGTCATCTTTAATAGATGAACTCTTACTAAGATTTAGCCAACATCTTCCTGACTATAAAATCGCTTTAGTTTCTATTGACCCTACTAAAAAGAAAACCAACGGTGCTCTTTTAGGAGACCGTATTCGATTAGGTTCTGCCCGTTGTGAAAAATTTTATATTCGCTCCTTAGCCACTAGAGATTCTAATACAGAACTCAGTCCAAAAATAAAAGAAGTGGCTAATTTTTTAAAAACACAAGATTTTAATTTAATTATTATTGAAACTAGCGGCATTGGGCAAGCCTCTGATGCCATCACTACCATAGCCGATAAATGTATGTATGTAATGACCTCCGAATATGGAGCCGCTACACAATTAGAAAAAATTGAAATGCTAGAATCTGCTGATTTTATTGTTATTAATAAATTTGAAAAACCACGATCAGAAGATGCTTTACGCGATATTAGAAAACAATACCGCCGCAACCACAAACTATTTGCTGGTCACCCAGGTTCCCCTGAAGATAAGCATTTACCTATTTTTGGAACCATGGCCTCTCACTTTAATGACAAAGGGGTTAATGCTTTATTTATAGCTATTGGAGAAAGTTTTTTTAACAAAAAAAATACTTATAATTTAATTTGTGAAAAACAACCTAAAAATGAAGAAAAAATTATTTCTCCTTCTAGTGTTTTATATTTACGAGACATTTCCTCCACTTGTAAAAAGTATAATACGCAAACAGATGTAGTAGTAAAAAAATTAAAAGATTATCAATCGGTTAAACATAGTGCTACTTTATATCCAGAAAATAGTTTTTTAAAAACCGAAGAAAAAATTTTAAAAAGTAAACTTCCTCAAGAAGTGTTTAAAAAAATTGATACTTTAGACAAAACTATTGCTAGTTACAATTCGGGAGAATATTCTTATAAGGTAAGGGACAAAGAATTTAAAATTCAATCTAAATATTATTCTTTAGCGCATAATCATTTACCCAGAGTGGGCGTACCTAAACTTAGCGATTTAAATGAAAAATATCAATTTATAGCTAATGAAAACCTACCAGGCTTTTTTCCCTTTGCAGCAGGTATTTTTCCTTTTAAACGCACCGACGAAGACCCTAAAAGAATGTTTGCAGGAGAGGGTGGACCATTAAGAACCAATAAGCGTTTTCATTTTTTGTCTAAAAATGACAATGCAAAACGATTATCTACCGCTTTTGATTCTGCCACTTTGTATGGAGAAGATCCTGATATTCGCCCTGATATTTTTGGAAAAATTGGTGAAGCTGGGGTTAGTATTGCCACTTTAGATGATATGAAGGTTTTGTACTCTGGCTTTGATTTAGTTGCACCGCAAACTTCTGTATCTATGACTATAAATGGACCAGCTCCTATTATTTTAGCCATGTTTATGAATACCGTTATTGCACAAAATTTATCCGAAAAAGATTTTTGGGATAAAGAAAAACGCATAGAAATTATAAGAAAAGTGCGCGGCACTGTGCAAGCGGATATTTTAAAAGAAGATCAAGCACAAAACACTTGTATTTTTTCCATCGAAACGGCCATTAAAATGATGGGCGATGTGCAAGAATATTTTTGTAAAAATAAAATTAAAAATTACTACACCGTATCTATTAGTGGTTATCATATTGCCGAAGCTGGAGCGAACCCTATTACACAAATGGCATTTACATTGTCTAATGCTTTTACCTATATTGAATATTATTTAAATAGAGGAATGCATATTGACGACTTTGCTTCTAACTTATCTTTCTTTTTTAGTAATGGTTTAGACCCCGAATATTCTGTGATGGGTAGGGTGGCAAGAAAAATTTGGGCTGTAACTATGAGAGACAAATACAAAGCCAATGTTAAATCGCAAAAATTTAAATACCATATACAAACTTCTGGCCGCAGTTTACATGCACAAGAAATTGACTTTAATGATATTCGAACTACATTGCAGGCTTTTTTAGCTTTAAGTGATAATTGTAATTCACTACATACTAATGCGTATGACGAAGCCATTACCACTCCCACAGAAGAAAGTGTTAGACGAGCAATGGCCATACAAATGATTATTAATAAAGAATTTGGTTTAAATAAATCTGACAACCCTTTACAGGGATCTTTTGTTATTAATGAACTATGCGATATCGTAGAAAAAGCGGTATTAAAAGAGTTTGAAAATATTTCTGACAAAGGAGGCGTTTTAGGAAGTATGGAAAGTATGTACCAAAGGAGTAAAATTCAAGAAGAGTCTTTGCATTACGAAACTTTAAAAGATTCTGGCAAGCTTCCTATTACTGGTGTAAATACTTATATTGCCGACAACATTGATGAACAGTTAAACCAAGAGATTGAATTATCTAGAACCACTAATGAAGAAAAGCAAGATCAAATTAATCGTTTAAACGCTTTTAAAAAAAAGCACATTAATACATCCGCAGAAGCTTTACAAAGATTAGAAACAGTCGCTTTAAATGGTAAAAATATTTTTGAAGAATTACTATATACAGTAAACTTTTGCTCTTTAGGAGAGATCACTAATTTGCTTTACAAAGTGGGTGGACAGTATCGACGAAATATGTAAAAAAAAGCTTTTACTTTACAAACAATGGAAAAAATAACTTTAAATAATTAAAATAATATGTCTATAAAAATTTATACAAAAACAGGGGATAAGGGCTTAACTTCTTTAGTGGATTGTTCAAGCAGAGTTCCTAAAGATGACAAAAGAATTCAACTTTATGGAGAGGTGGATTATTTAAATTCTTTTTTGGGTTTAAGCATTTGCTCTATTTTAACAGAAACTCAGATGGAAGAAGATACTATTAATAAAAAAAACAACTTAGAGAAAAAAGATAAACTACTACAAGAACTTATTATCGAGTTAAGGCAAATACAAGTGCACTTATTTGAAATAGGATCAATACTGGCTTGCCCTTCAGAAAAAAGAGAAAAATTTAAGCTAAAAACCATTACAGAAAAAGAAATTCAAGGTTTAGAGAAATCTATTGATCAATACGACCTAGTTTTAGAACCCTTAAGAAAGTTTGTTTTACCAGGAAGCTCAACCGCCAATGCTCATTTAAATATTTGCAGAACAGTAACTAGAAAAATAGAAAGAAATTTAATTAGTTACCATAGAGAAGCCCCTTCAGAAATCCCCAATGCCTTACTTATTTACTTTAACAGATTATCTGATTATTTCTTCATAACTGGCAGATTCACAACCACCATAACTAACAAAAAAGAAACCCTATGGACCTAATAAAACCTTTCCCAAGTCTTAATCTGATTTAAAACCTTTCCCAAGTCTCATTCATTTAAAACCTTCCCCAAGTCTTAATCTGATTTAAAACCTTTCCCAAGTCTCATTCATTTAAAACCTTTCCCTAGTCTTACATTATGTTATATTAATAACCTAAAGGGCAAAGCCCTTTAAGTTATTAATGTAACATAATGTAACTTATCAGAAAAAGGCTAGTTATGACAATTTCATTAAAATCTGCTTTTCAAACCTATTTACCTGTTTTTTTGCTTTTGTTTTTTACTATGGTTATTGCTATAACTCGGCTAATTCCCCATCCTCCTAATTTTAGTCCTATTATTGCTATTTTAATTTGGTCTTCTAGTTTAAATCTTAAACCGAAAACTTTAATGCAATTATTATTTGGAACTTTAATTATTAGCGATGCCTTTTTGGGGTTTTATTCCTTTATGTGGATTATCTATCCTATCTATTTTTTATTAACTTTTGGTATTTATTGGTATCTAAAACACCAGAAAACCTCTATTAAAAACATTAGTGTATTAGGCCTAAGCTCGTCTGTGGGCTTTTTTTTACTATCCAATTTAGGTGTTTTTTTTACTAGTAATTTGTATCCCATCAGCATAGACGGTTTATTACAATGCTATATTATGGCACTACCTTTCTTTCAAAATACCTTAGCATCTACCTTTGTATTTTTAGCTAGTTTTTATGCAATAGAATTTGTATTGTTTAAAAAAATGTGGGCCTTTCGATTTACTACAAAAAGTCAAAGTTAAAATAGGACGATGGGAATTCTTTTCCCTCAGTGGCATCTTGCCTTCACCGCCCTCACACATATTTATTATAGATAATTTTTATTCTATTTTACAAGAACTTTTTTATAAAAACCAAATTTTTTATTTAAATCTTGTTTTCTATTTAATATAAAACCCTAATTATGTAGGTTTTTTATAACAACCATAGCGTATATTTATATTTACAGGCGGCTCTGGTATTTAGTCTAGGTTTGTTAAGGAGTTTGTTATTTATAAAAAAATAACTTTTAATGATATTGTATTGGTAATATTATACTTACCAAATGAAACTATTGCTTCTTTACTGTTCCCCTTTTTTCTTTATACATTTTATACCTCTACAATTACAAGCACGCGTGTATAAAACTTCTAAAAAAGCTATAGCATTATTAAATACTTTACCTAAAAAAAGCTTAACTTTAAATGTAATTTTAAAGAAAGGTTTAACCTCTGATAACTTTCAAATTATAAAATTAAAAAATCTACAAGAAAAAGTACTTAAGTATAAAGCACAAATACCTTTTGATACTTATCTTTCTACTTCTTTTTTAAAAGGCAATGACAAATCTGCCTCTATACGACCAGAAGCTCCTTATAATAATCGCTTTACCACTGGAAATGTAAAATTAAGCCATCAATTTTCCACAGGAACTTCCGTTTCTTTAGAATCCAATTATAATTACACTAATTCCTTAAGTGCTTCTTTTTTAGACAGAACCAATTCTATAAATACAAAATATTACGAAAATAAAATTAATTTAACTATTCGTCAAAACTTATTAAAAAATGCTTTTGGCTACTCTAGTAGAAAAATGTTAACCGCCTTGCAAACACAACAAAATAATATTAAAAATCAATTTTCTGTAGATGTCGAAAACTGGTCTTATAAATTAATAGAAACTTTTTATACAGCGTGGTTATTAAAATCACAAGTGCGCGTAACTCAATCTAATTACTACAGACAAAAACGATTGCGTAAAATTACTTATTTAAAATTTAAAAGAGGCACCGCTAAAAAATCGGATTTTTTACAAACACAAAGTGCAGAAAAAAAGAGTAAGCAAGAATTAAATTCTGCTCGACAAGATTTAGAAAATATTTGGCGCAATTTAGTAATTCAATTAAATTTTCCTAAGCAATGGATAAACATTAACCCTATGGACATCCCTATTAAACTCGATCAACCCCTTTTACAAGCTATAATCGCTTGTAAAACCGATTTAGATATACAATCTAACTGGAAAGTAAAATTTTTAACTCAACAATACAAAGCCAGTAAATTAAACTTTTTAGCAGCTAAAAACCAAATGCTACCCGAAGTTTATTTGGGAATAAAAGCCAGCTCTAATGCAATAAACCCCAATGATAAAGCACAAGCCTTTAAAGATTCTTTACAAAATAAAAACCAAGGCCTTTTTGTAGAATTAGGAGTATCTATTCCCTTAGGCAGGTATAAAGAAAAGTCGCAATTGGCTAAAACACTAATGGACAAAAGTATATTACAACATCGCCTATCTTCTGTAAAAAAAGATTTACAAGCACAATGGAAAAACGAATGCTTAAATTTGTCACGATTAATAACAAAGAAAAAAGCATTAAAAGCAATTAGAAGCATGCAAAAAACGAGAGCTCGATTAGAAGAAAAACGCTTTCGTATTGGAAAAATTCCTGTTTTTAATAATATTCAAGCAGGTTCAGATGCTGCTATTTCAGAATTAGCTTTTAAACAAAGCGAAGTGCATGTACGCCTATCTGCTTGGAAAATATTAAAAATGAACACAAAACTAATAACCTATATTACAAAATTAAGTACTAACCACTAATATGAATTATTTAATCCGTTACTTTACCAAACAAGGCCTTTTTTCTAATCTCATTACCTTATTTATTTTTCTTTTTGGTCTAATAGCTATACTAACAATCAACCGCGAAGCTTTTCCTAATATTAGCTTTGATACAATAGTAGTAACCACCCCCTACCCTGGTGCTTCGGCAGCCGAGGTAGAAAAATTAATTAGTAACCCCATAGAACAAAAACTTAAAGGGGTAACCGGAATTAAAAAAATGACCTCTGTTTCCATAGAAAATCGCAGTTCTATTGTTTTGCAATTAGACCCCGATCAAACTACAGAAGAAGAAGCTCGTCGCGATGTACAAGACGCTATAGATAGTGTTACCAATTTGCCAGACAATGTAAAAGACCCAAAAATTCGCGTACTAGACAGTAAAATTAAACCCGCTATCGAAGTGGTTGTAAGTTCTAATTTATCCGAAGAAAAAATGCGCGAACAAATTAACTTATTAGAAGAAAAATTAGAAAACCTACCTGGTGTATCTGGTATTGAAAAAAAAGGCTATCGCAAACAAGAAATTAAAGTGAAAGCCGACATTAAAAAATTACAAAGCTTTCAAATTTCTTTGCAAGAATTAATAAATGCCTTAAGCAAACAAAATCGCTCCATACCAGGAGGAACTTTAACCTCTGGTGAAACTGGAGAAGAAGTATTAATTAGAACCGTTGGTGATTTTTTATACACAGATGATGTAGGCAACACCATTGTTCGCGCCAATGCTTTGGGCCAAGCCATTCGTGTTAAAGATGTAGCTACGGTAGCTATTGCTTTTGAAGAAGAAAAAATAAATTACCGCTCTAATGGTAAAAATTCTATGAATTTAATTATCTTTAAAAAAGTTAATGCGGATACTATCGACTTAGTCGACATAGTTAAAAAAACCATATCCGATGCCAAAAATCAATTAAACCCAAAAATAGAAATTAATTATGTAAATGATTTATCTTACTACATTCGCCGCCGTTTAAATGTTTTATCTAACAATATGTTAATTGGTTTGTTTTTTGTTCTACTTATTTTATCTTTAATTTTACCCACTAAAGTAGCCTTCATTACCGCCGTTGGTATTCCCTTCGCTTTTTTTGCAACAATAATATATTTTTTAACTACAGGTACTTCGCTTAATCTTTTAACCATGATGGGTTTAATTATCGTTATAGGTATGTTGGTTGATGATGCCATTGTGGTAACCGAAAATGTGCAAAGACATAGAGAAGACGGTTTATCTACAGAGGAATCGGCCATTAAAGGCACCCAACAAGTATGGGCCCCTATAACTGCTTCGGTAATGACCACAATTGTTGCGTTTACTCCCATGTTATTTATGTCGGGAATTATGGGTAAGTTTATTAAATTTATTCCCTTAGGAGTAATTGCCGCTTTATTTTTTAGCCTTTACGAGTGTTTTTTTATTTTACCTCATCACCTAGCACGATGGATTAGCACTAAAGATGTAGAAAAAGCGAAAAAAAAATCTTTAGCAAAGTACTGGAACCAGCGTGTCACTCCCCTATACGGCCGATTAATAGAAAAAGTTTTACAACGCCGTTACTTAGTTTCTGGAAGTTCTTTTGTGCTTTTTTTAGCGACTTTATTTTTAGCTACAAAAATGTCTTTTATTTTATTTCCCTCTGGAGGAATAGAAATTTTTCAAATTCGCTTTGAAGCAAACACAGGCACTCCTTTAAAAAAAGTGATACAGCTAGTAAGGCCTATTGAAAATGCTTTAAGCCAATTTAGTAAAAAAGAAGTTACCGACTTTACCACTCAAGTGGGTTTACAACAAAGTGACCCTGGAGACCCTAATACAAAAAGAGGTAACGAGTATGGACAAATTAATGTTTATTTAAGCCCCGCTACTAATAGAGACCGTACGGCTTTTACTATTATTGAAGAATTAAAAAGTCATGTGGGTGATTCTATAAAGGGTTTAAAAAAAATTAATTATGTACAAAAAAAAGGGGGACCTCCTGTGGGAAAACCCGTTAGTTTAGGTATTCGTGGAAAATCGTACAAAGACATACTAAATGCCGTGGCTAGCGCAAAAACCTTTTTGAAAACTGTTGACGGCGTTTTAGAAGTTGATGACAGCTATTTAGTGGGAAAATCGGAATTACAAATTAAAGTAAACCCTGTAGAGGCAGCGGCTGCCTCGTTATCCTTAGAAACTATTGGAAACTCTATTCGCGCCGCTTACGAAGGAGTAGTGGCTACTAGTATTAGAAAATTAGATGAAGAAATTGATATTCGCGTTTCTTTAGATGGTTTTAAAAATAATTCTGAAAAATCACTAATGAGCTTACCCATTCCTAATTTACAAGGAAATTTAATTCCCTTAAGCCGTTTGGCTCATTTACAAAAAACCAAAGGTATTTCTTTATACGAACACGAAAATAATAAAAGACAAGTGCGAGTTACTGCAAAAATTAACGAAGACATTACTAACTCCACTGCTGTTAATAAATTATTACGCAAGCAAGTAAAAAAATGGAACAGCCAATACCCTAAAGTAAATTATTTTTTTGGAGGGGAAGGGAAAGACAGCAAAGAAAGTATGCAGTCTTTAGCTAAAGCCTTTCTTATTGCCCTTTTTGGAATTTTTATGATTTTAATTTTAACTTTTAAAAATGTTTTACAAGCAGCATTAATTTTGTTTACCACTATTCCCTTAGGTGTTATGGCCGTTATTTGGACTTTTTATTTACATGGAAAACCTTTAACTTTTTTAGGCTTATTGGGAATAGTCGCTTTAGCTGGAGTGATAGTAAATAACGCCATTGTATTAGTCTCTTTTGTTAATGAAGAGCGAGCAGGTGGAGCCACTCTTACTGCTAGTATTATCACTGCTACAAAAATGCGCTTACGGCCTATTTTTTTAACCACTATTACCACTGTGGTAGGCATTTTACCAACCGCTTATGGCTGGGGAGGCTTAGACCCTTTTGTAGTGCCTATTGCTTTAGGTTTGGGTTGGGGCGTATTTTTTGGTGCTTTTTTAACCACTATAATTTTTCCTGCAAACTTAGCTATTTTAGATGACCTTCAAAGTTTTTGGCAAAAAAAATGGCAAGCCAAATTTAAGTAAGTAATTATTAGGGTCGCTTTAAAGAAACACGAATATCAATTACCCAAAACTAATTACTAGTTTTTGGTCACAGATAAATCGTGATTAAATTGATTACTACCTCCAACAGTACCTGTATAATCAAAACCAACAATTCCGTAATACAATGTATATTTTTGAGTGGACTTTGTAGCTAAATTGCGTCGAAGTTTTTCAATATTAATAGTGAAGCGAAATTTTCCATTCTCACATAGTGCATTTCCATTAGTTTCCAGCGAAGTTAATACTGCCGCACTATTATTAGCTTCTTTTATTTCCCATGTAATATGATTATCTGGATAAGCCCCTTCATTACAAAAACCCACTAACTGTAAGTTCTGGTTATTTACCACAATAGGGTTTGGAGCAGACACTCGTATACTTAAATTTCTAGCATTACTAGGCAATACCGTATTACAAGAGCTAGTGTCTATTTTTAGCTCACAATTTAGGCGATTTACATTCACATTTTTACTTGAACAAGAAGTAAAAAACATTAAACTACAAAGAAATATCCATGAAATATATAACCTCATATAATAATATCGTAATTTTATGCAAAAAAGTTTAAATCTCTTCATTATAATATTGTTTTTATTACACTTACCTCGAACACAGGTTTTAGGCTGGGGAGAATCGAAAAAACTAAAGGAAAAACAAGCACTTAGCAAAGGCCCTTTTCGCCTTTATTTAAAAAGAGACCCTCGTCAATTAAACCCGGCTTTAGTACGAGGCACGGCTTCGCATTATTTATTTTATAATCTGTATTCTAGTTTATACCGTTATGAAGGAAATGTACTAAAACCGTATTTGGGCAATCATTGTATATGGAAAAATGCCTTACACCTGTCTTGTCAATTAAACCCTAAATTAAAGTGGTCTAATGGCAAAACGATTACGGCTAAACACTACTTACAAAGTTATCAAAATTTATTTAAAACCACCAATACAAAAGTACGGTTACTGCTTCATATTAAAAATGCAAAAGCAATTTTGCAAAAGAAAAAAAAACTATCTCGATTGGGAATAACTGCCAAAGGCTTTTTATTAAATTTTTATTTAAACCAACCTGACCCCGAGTTACTTTATAAATTAACCTACCCTAGCTTAGCTCCACAATACAGTTTAAAAACTCCAAGCATTAAACAAGCACATACTTTAGTTACCAATGGCCCTTATAAAATAAAAAAATGGACTCTTAATCAAAAAATTATTTTAGAACCTAACCCCTATTTTGCGGATAATAGTAAAAACCAATTGCCTTTAGTGGAGGTGTATTTTGTAGAAGAAGATACCACCGCTTTACTTTTATACCAATCGGGCCGCATTGATTTTTTAAAGCAAGTGCTAACTTCAGACATCTCTCGATTTAAAAACCACAAAGAGTTTTTTCAAGTTCCTATGATGAAATTTGATTACTTAGGTTTTTCGTCTACCTTAAAGGCTTACCCCAATTTACGAAAAGCCTTGGTTTACTCCTTAAACTATGTAGAGTTAAAAAAAATCTATCACGCCTTAGGTCAACCTGGTTATCCTAGCTTAGCTTTAAGTTATTTTTCTAAACCTGTGTTTTATGACATTAATTTAAAACGCGCTAAAAAAGCTTTTAGTAAAGTTCCCTTAAAAGCACGCAACCAACAATGGACTTTAGCCTACAGTAAATCGGGAGGGCCCGACATAAAACGCGGTATGGAGTGGTTGCAAAATCAATGGAAAAAACACTTAGGTTTAAAAATTCAACTGCGCGCAGTAGAGCAAGGTATGTATATACAATCTTTAAAATTAAAATCTTTTCCTATCTTCCGCAAAGGTATCCCTTTAGATCGCCCTACTTGTTTGGCGGCCATGGAAACCTTAACCACGGGCAAAATTAATAACTATATTCAATTTAGTAATTCCACTTACGACAAACTAGTAAAACAATTAGAAAATATCGTAAACAAAAATATTTCTAAACGGAAAAAAAAACAATTACAAAAACAACTATGCTCGAAGGCTATGGAAGTGTTATTAAATAACTATGTCTTAATACCTTTGGGAGAAATTCACTTTAGCTTAATGATGAAAAAGCAATGGAAAGGTTGGAAATTAAATGGACTTAATTTGTTAGATTTAAGTAGGCTTCGCTTCGTCACAAAGTAAAGCCAAAAAAGCGTTCGGGCCCCAAGGCTGTGCGTAGTTTTGTTAGATTTAAGTAGGCTTCGCTTCGTCACAAAGTAAAGCCAAAAAAGCTACGCTTCGCACATCCCTGCGGGCTGAACGCTTTTTTGGCTTTACTTTGTGACGAAGCGAAGCTTGCTTAAATTGTGCTAAAAAATAGGATTTTTAAGGGAGAGGTTATGAAGAATGTTTTAATAATTACTGGAGGGGGAAGTGGCATTGGTCAAGCTACTGGCTTAGAGATGGGTAAGCTATTTGATTTGGTTATTTTAGTTGGGCGCAATGTCGATAAATTAAAAGTTACTAAAGAAAGAATTTTAAAAACCAGTAGTAAACATAATTTAGATAGTGTTTTGGTTTATGCTTGTGATTTAGCAGTGGAATCAAATATTGTAACCATGGTTCAGCAAATGGATTTGGTTTTAAAAGGTTGCTCTAGTATTTCGTTAATTAACAATGCGGGTATTTATTATGGGTCAGAAGATTTTGCAGATTCTTCTGCGGAAAGTTGGCAAGAGTATTTTCAAATTAATTTAATGGGAGCAATTAATTTAACTCGCCTGCTTCTTCCTTATATGAAAGCAAAAAGTTTTAAACCAGGAGTAACTTTAGGGTTGGGAGATTATCACTGCATTGTTAATGTTGCCTCTACCGCGGGTACTCGAGTGATTAGTGGCTTGTCGGCTTACGGAAGTTTAAAGGCCGCCTTAATTTACTGGAGCAAGGCTATTGCCTTAGAGTTAGGGCCCAAGTACATTCGTGTTAATGTGGTTGCCCCTGGGTTAGTAGATACTCCTATTCATGATTTTTATTCCGAAAAAGATAAAAGTTCAAACCATTACACTCAGGCCAATAAAGCACAAGTTTTACAACGCATAGGACAGCCAAAAGATGTGGCCGAGGCCATTAAATATTTATGCACGACCCCCTGGGTAACAGGAAGTACTTTAACCGTTGATGGTGGAATTAGTATATGACAAAAATTAGTTTATCTAGGCGATCGTATTTTAGTGCGGCTCACCGATATTATAATAAACAATGGACCGAAGAGATAAATAAAAAAGTCTTTGGCCTTTGCTATTCAGAAAAAGGACATGGGCACAATTACATTTTAGATACTTTTGTTTCGGGGCCTGTAAATAAAGACACGGGCATGATTATTAATTTAATCGATTTAGATGCCTTACTAAAAAATTTTGTTAACATTTTAGACCATAAACATTTAAATTTTGATCTCCCCTACTTTAAAACAATTATCCCCACCACAGAAAATATTGCTGGTTTTTGTTTTAAAGAAATTAAAACTCTTTTAAAAGACAATGCTTTGTCCATACAATTAGAGCAAATTAGACTTTATGAAAACCAAGATTTATGGGTAGATATTATTAATGAATAAGGGTTTAGCTATACCAAATATCAAAGTGGTTTTAACACAAAGTTATGATTTCTGTTTTGTGCATCATTTTACCCAATGCAATGAAAATGTTTTACAACTAAAACAACCAAAAACAAAAGATAAAAAAACGGCTTCTAAAAACCTACATGGGCATAGTGTAAAAATAAGAGTGAGTGTTGTTTGTAAGGACGATTTTTTTTCTAGAGACTTTATGAACACAGAAGTGCATAAAATTTTACAACCCAAAAACCAAAACCTACTAAATGACTATTTAAATACCGTATCTTGCGAAAGCCTGGCCCAATATTTATGGACACAGTTAAAACTTAGCCCTTTAGGTGAGTATTTAACAGAGTTAAATATTCAAGAAACGCAGAAGAATCAAATTTATATAAAAAAAACCTCCGCATAGTTTTGCACGGGAGGCTTTTTGTAGGTATGAAAAGTCCCCTATGTCAGGAGACTTTTTGAAGATTGAAAAAATAATAGTTTAATAGCTGGCTAGCACTTTATCCTGAGTGATAGACCAGCTATCACTTGCTGGTGTGGCTTTCTCGGCACAGGCTTTAAATACAGCAGGTGCACTAACTATACAAGCACCAGCGGGGGGGGTGGCAGTACTAAAGTTTCCGGTACCACTACTCGAAGCCGCTATATGAGGGACATCAGCTGGCTTCTGCGTAGCACTAAAACCAATATTTTTAAAAGTTTTTAACGATGCAACCGCAGGAATATCATAACCAGCAGCTACTAAGTCTGATGTAAAAGTTGACCACTCTGCCTGAAAAGCTTTTTCCGCTGTATAAATAGCAGATAGCTGAACTTTTGCCTCAGAAGATCTAGCTCTCTCCTGAAACCCATTATAACTCGGTATCGCAATCGCTGCTAATATCACAATAATCACTACCACAACCATTAATTCGATTAATGAAAAAAGAGCAGTTAAACAATAAAAATATTAATAAAAGTAATTCGTTAAACTAGCTTATTTTTATTGAAAATAACTAAAAGGACACACATAAAAA
>VSKW01005166.1_pt1 | contig 27775 bp, 22 predicted proteins | sample 4798611 | NCBI WGS metagenome assembly VSKW01 (sample SAMN12179536, study PRJNA552185) | sponge metagenome | biome: deep-sea hydrothermal plumes; feature: spots directly above weak diffusing fluid; material: sea water; isolation source: sponge from the Crane site of a hydrothermal vent ...
GAGACCTTTGCAATAAGCAGTTCAATGAATAATTTATGTGTTTTTTTATTCAAACAATACATAAATTACTTCATTTTTTAAACTATTTTAATAAAAAAGATCATATCAGGCGTCTTTGTTGTCTTATTGCAAAGGTCTCCAATGGCTTATCTCGTCAATATCTGCCAAAGAAAACAAAGTTTATAGGCATAGAAAATGATGAGATTTTAGCGATTCAAAAAGCACTCAATAATAGACCTAGAAAAGTGTTAAACTATCGAACACCTAACGAAGTTATACGAGGAATAGAAAAACCTTATAGGTGTTGCACTTCATGGTTGAATGGGCCAATAAAGCAACGATAAAAATATATCAGTCACATAGGTATTGATCTTATTGTCTTAGTCAACAATCAACTCAATCATCATAAAACTGACTCATAGATATAAGGCATTATAATTGCATGCCAATGACGAATGGTAATGGCTGTTGATTCATCAGATCTGCAGCTGAAATCACACGTTTTCCTGGCCATTGCATATAATGAATGGATACAATACCCCCATCACCACACGCAACATAAAGTGCTTTTTTATCTAACCCAAGTAATTGACCAGGATAACTCCGTGTTGTTTCTGGATAACAAGTTGCTTTCCAACATCTGATGCGATCAGATCCTAATTCAAACCAGGCTATGGGCCAAGGATTGAGCGCAGCAATTTGTGCTTGTATATGTTGCGCTGAATCATGCCATTGAATCAGACCATCAGATTTTTTAATTTTTGGCGCATAGGTGACTTGTGTCTCATCTTGCACTTGTTTTGGTAATAGATGTCCTTGCATGAGTTGTTCAATGACATAAGATAAGCCGATGACGCCTAATTGAGCTAATCGATTTAATAAAGTGTTGGTGGTATCTTCTACCTCAATCCTCAGATCAGAAGCCCATAAGATATCCCCACTATCTAATCCTGCATCCATTTGCATTAAGGTAACACCTGTTTTTTTATTCTGATTCAATATTGCATGCTGCACAGGTGCAGCACCTCGCCATGCAGGTAATAAGGAAGCATGGACATTAATGCATCCATAACGAGGTACATCTAATATCGCTTGAGGTAATAATAAGCCATAAGCTACCACAATAATCAAATCAAGCTTCAGTGTGGCTAATAGTGATTGAATGTCAGGGTTTTTTAATGAAGTCGGTTGTTGAATCCACAATGATTTCTCTAATGCAAATTGTTTCACAGGGCTGGCCTGTAGCATTCTACCTCGACCTGACGGTTTATCTGGTTGCGTTAAGATACCGACAAGATCAACATGAGCATTGGAGAATAATGGCATTAAATGCCATAAAGCAAAATCTGGTGTGCCAGCAAATAGAATGCGTAAAGCCATGATAAAGCCTCATCGTAAAAAATATATTTTGAATTAAGAGGAGCGGCGTTTATATTTTTTTATTTTTTTCATAGCTCGCTCTTGTTGTATGACATCTAAATAAAATAAAAATAATTGGCCATTTAAATGATCGGTTTCATGTTGAGCACAGGCAGATTCTAATCCCGTCAATTCTAAAGACATCAGTTGCTCTTCTAAAGACCAAAATTCAATTTGAATTTTTTCAGGACGTTTAACTCGTTCAAATACATTAGGAACAGATAAACATCCTTCACGAGTTGGCTTTAAGACAGCAGATATGATTTCAATTTTAGGATTAATAAAAATTTTTGGTGCTGATTGATCATCAGAAATATCCATGACAAAAATTCTCTTTTGGATATTGACTTGTGTTGCAGCCAACCCACAACCTTGATGATGATACATAGTTTCTAGTAAATCCTGAGAAAGCTGCTGAATGTCTTCCGTTATTTTTTCAATGGGTTGCGCAATTTTAGATAAACATACATGTGGATGTTCATATATCGTTAAAAGTGCCATATTGGTTTGAAAACCTCTTGTATAGTCAAGGCAATGAAAGATATCTTTCAGTAAGATAGCGATAGGTTAAGCATCCATGAAAAAGTAGGCTGTCGATAATACACAACAATACAATATAAATCCGCCTCATCATATCATATGATTAGCGAATTGAAGAAAAAATCATACCCAAAACAAAAGCCATAATAGAGGTCAATAATAAGGTTAATAACATCAAAGCAAACACTATTTTTATGCGATTATTATCATGACGTTTATTCCAAACTAATAAACAAGTACTTTTTTTATCTTCTAAATTAGTCGCTAATCCACATTGATTACAAGCGAGTTGCCATAAAATAATTGAAGAAGCTTTGACATCAACCCATTCAGCTAATCCTGAGCAACAAGGGCAAGGTTGAATGATGAGGTGATTATTTTTCGCTTTAAGAGACATAGATTTTTCTCCAATGTTTCAAGTGAATTGCAATCCATCTTACATCAAAAAAATCAATAATTGTAAGACAATCCCTGCTAATATGCCAGCTGCAAGATCATCAGCCATAATACCCCATCCACCAGGTAAACGCTCTAAAACATGAATAGGCCATGGTTTAAAAATATCAAATAGGCGAAATAAAATAAACCCAACTAAACCCCATTTTAGAGAAAAAGGGACAAATAACATGGTTAACCAATAGCCGCAAAATTCATCCCAAACAATGGCGGGATGATCTGAAACTTGCAAGCTATTTGACGTATAACCACATAACCAAACGCCTAGTAGACTACAAAAACTTAACAATAAGATATATTCTATCGTTGACAGTTGACTAATAGGCCAGCACCATAATAACCCAGCTAATAAGCTACCAGCGGTTCCAGGTGCAGGGCTTAAGCCGCTACCAAAGCCACAAGCCAGGTTATGTATTGGATGCTTCAGAAAAGTCCAGTTAGGATTGATCATATAAGATGCAGACTTTACTCATCATATATTAAATGAATCACGGCTCATCATGCAAAGCAATGATGAGCCGTGATCAACCTTTATTTGAGTCAGGCATTGATTGCTAAGCCATTTCATCATATTATGCTGAATTATCTTGATTTAATGCTTCTGATAGAGCTGCTTCTACTTCTGACGCTGTCATCACTGCAGATTTCATTCGTTTTTGACGTCTCTCATTATGATAAGTTAAACCAGTTCCAGCAGGAATTAAGCGTCCAACCACAACATTCTCTTTTAAACCTCGTAAATAATCACGTTTACCTGTCACAGCCGCTTCAGTTAAGACACGGGTTGTTTCTTGGAAAGACGCAGCAGAGATGAAAGAATCAGTTGCTAAGGAAGCTTTTGTAATCCCTAATAATACTCGCTCACAGACTGCAGGCTCTTCAGTCGGTTTCATGGATTGATTCGCTTTTAAGAATTTATGATAATCCACTTGCTCTCCACGAATTAAATCGGTATCACCACTATCTATAATATCAACACGGCGTAACATTTGTCTCAAAATTGTTTCAATATGCTTATCATTAATTTTGACACCTTGCAGGCGATAAACTTCTTGAATTTCATTAATAATATAATGCGCTAAATCACTAATCCCTAACAAGCGAAGAATATCATGTGGATTTGAAGGACCATCCGAAATAACTTCTCCTTGCGTGACTTGTTCTCCTTCAAAGACATTCAAGTGACGCCATTTTGGAATTAATTCTTCATATTGAGTTTCATCATGATTGGAAGAAATCAATAATCGTTTCTTCCCTTTGGTTTCTTTACCAAATGAAATAGTCCCAGATGTTTCAGCTAAAATAGAGGCATCTTTTGGTTTTCTAGCTTCGAACAAATCAGCAACTCGCGGTAAACCACCTGTAATATCTCGGTTTCCACTAGATTTTTGAGGCATTCTAGCAATAACATGCCCAATTTCAACTTGATCTCCATTTGAAATACTCACTAACGCATTCGCAGGTAATAAATATTGCGCTGTGACTGTTGTATTGGGAATAATTAATTCTTTATTATTTTCATCTAATAATTGAATAGCAGGACGAATATCTTTTGCAGAAGCAGGACGATCTTTTTGATCCATGACTTCAATACTTGATAAGCCAGTCATATCATCTGTTTGTGTTTTAATCGTAATACCTTCTTCCATACCGATAAATTTAACATAACCTGTAATTTCACTAATAATAGGATGCGTATGTGGGTCCCATTTAGCAATCAATTGACCTCCTGCTACTTGATCACCTTCTTTCACAAATAATACGGCACCATAAGGTAATTTATAACGTTCACGTTCTCGGCCAAATGCATCTGTAATCACGAGCTGTCCAGAACGACTAACAGAAACTAAATTGCCATCAGGACGTTCAACAGATTTCAAATTAATTAAGCGAACCATGCCTTTATTTTTTGGATTAATACGATCTTGCGTTGAATCTCTAGAAGCTGCACCACCAATATGGAATGTCCGCATGGTCAACTGTGTACCGGGCTCTCCAATAGATTGAGCTGCAATTACACCAACAGCCTCACCAACATTGACCAAATGGCCTCGTGCTAAATCACGCCCATAACATTTAGAACAAACACCATATCGTGTTGTACAAGTAATGGAGGATCGAACCAGTAATTCATCTATATTCATAGATTCTATTTCAGTTACTTGTTTTTCATTCAAAACAGTGCCACTTGGCATTGCTAATTTATCGGTACCAGGTTCGTATAAATCTTCAGATAATACACGTCCTAAAATACGATCACCTAATAATTCAACAATATCGCCTCCTTCAATATGAGGCGTCATTAATAAACCTTGTTTCGTACCACAGTCTACTTCGGTAATGACTAAATCTTGAGCGACATCCACTAGTCTTCGTGTTAAATAACCTGAGTTTGCCGTTTTTAAGGCTGTATCAGCTAAACCTTTGCGTCCACCATAAGTTGAAATAAAATACTGTAAAACATTTAAGCCTTCTCTAAAGTTTGCAACAATAGGTGTTTCGATAATCGAGCCATCTGATTTAGCCATTAAGCCACGCATACCTGCTAATTGTCGTATTTGTGCCACACTACCTCTTGCGCCAGAATCAGCCATCATATAAACATTATTAAAGGATTCTTGCTCAACTGTATGCCCTTCTGAATTCGTAACGGTTTCTGTTCGAAGATTTTCCATCATCTTTTTAACTAAAAATTCATTGGTTCGGGACCAAATATCTACAACTTTATTATATTTTTCACCTTGCGTCACTAAACCGGAACCATATTGATTTTCAATATCACTGACTTCATTATTTGCATGTTCAATAATTTTTGCTTTTTCGGGTGGGATTTCAAAATCATTTAAACAAATAGAAACACCAGACACAGTTGCATAATGAAATCCTAAATACATCATTTGATCTGCAAAAATAACTGTATCTTTTAAACCAATCGATCGATAACATTTATTTAATAAGTTTGATACAGCTTTCTTTTTCATTGGCTGGTTAATCATACTAAAAGATAATCCTTTTGGTACAATATTCCATAATAAAACACGACCAACGGTTGTATCTGCAATAAATTTATTTTCTATAAAACTTTGTTCATTCTCTTCATTCATGACATTATATTCAATAATGCGTATTTTAATTTTTGCGTGTAATTCGACACAGCCTGTTCTATAAGCTCGAATGGCCTCATTGACATCAGCAAATATCATATTTTGGCCTTTAGCCGACACACGATCTCGCGTAATATAATATAAACCTAATACCACATCTTGAGAGGGAACAATAATAGGATCCCCACTAGCAGGGGCTAAAATATTATTTGTTGACATCATCAAAGCACGTGCTTCTAATTGGGCTTCTAGAGATAGTGGAATATGCACCGCCATTTGGTCACCATCAAAATCTGCATTATAAGCTGCACAGACTAAAGGATGTAATTGTATTGCTTTACCTTCAATAAGAATTGGCTCAAAAGCTTGAATCCCTAAACGGTGCAGCGTTGGCGCACGATTTAATAAGACGGGATGCTCTCGAATCACTTCATCTAAGACATCCCAAACAACAGGTTCTTCGCGTTCTACCATTTTTTTAGCAGCTTTAATAGTCGTCACTAATCCATCAGCTTCTAATTTACCAAAAATAAAAGGCTTAAATAATTCTAATGCCATTTTTTTAGGTAATCCACATTGATGTAATCTCAAAGTAGGGCCCACTGTTATCACTGAACGACCAGAGTAATCAACACGTTTACCTAATAAGTTTTGTCTAAATCGACCCTGTTTACCTTTAATAACATCTGATAAAGATTTCAAAGGTCGTTTATTAGACCCCATGACCGGTCGACCTCGACGTCCATTATCTAATAAAGCATCAACCGATTCTTGTAACATTCTTTTTTCATTACGTACAATAATATCAGGTGCATTTAATTCTAATAATCGTTTTAAGCGATTATTCCGATTAATAATACGACGATATAAGTCATTTAAATCAGATGTGGCAAAACGACCGCCATCCAATGGCACTAAAGGACGTAAATCTGGCGGTAAAACAGGTAAGATCGTCATAATCATCCATTGTGGATCATGACTCGAATTATAAAATGACTCTAATAATTTTAAACGTTTTGATAATTTCTTTAATTTTGTTTCACTACTAGATTGCGGAATTTCTTCACGTAAATTAGCAATTTCTTCTTTAAGGTCCATATCAAACAATAAAAGTTTAATGGCTTCAGCACCCATTTTGGCATCAAATTCATGGCCATATTTTTCTAAAGCTTCATAATATTCTTCATCAGTCAATAGTTGGTTTTTTTCAAGCTCAGTCATTCCTGGATTAATGACAACATATGCTTCAAAATATAAAACACGCTCAATATCTCGCAGCGTGATATCTAACATTAAACCAATCCGGCTAGGTAATGATTTTAAAAACCAAATATGAACAACAGGACTTGCTAATTCAATATGCCCCATACGTTCACGTCTAACTTTTGCTAAAGTGACTTCAACGCCACATTTTTCACAAACCACGCCACGATGTTTGAGTCGCTTATATTTACCACACAAACATTCATTATCTTTCACTGGACCAAAAATTTTAGAACAAAACAAGCCGTCTCTTTCTGGTTTAAATGTTCTATAATTAATTGTTTCTGGTTTTTTCACTTCACCGTATGACCAAGATAAAATCATTTCAGGTGATGCTAAACCAATTTTAATTGCATCAAAATCTTTAGATCGATTTTGTTTTTTCAGTAATTCTAATAAATCTTTCATATTTATTCCTGAAACAGATCAACAAATAAATGGCTCTTGTTATGTAGTTCAATAAAAGCTACTAGAAGCTTACTCAGATTCTAATTCAATATCAATGCTTAACGAACGAAATTCTTTCACTAAAACATTAAAAGATTCAGGCATTCCAGCTTCCATTTGATAATCCCCATCAACAATGTTTTTATACATTTTGGTTCGTCCATTCACGTCATCTGATTTGACAGTCAGCATTTCTTGTAAAGTATAAGCTGCGCCATATGCTTCTAATGCCCATACTTCCATTTCTCCAAAACGCTGTCCTCCAAATTGAGCTTTACCGCCTAATGGTTGTTGCGTCACAAGAGAATATGAACCTGTAGAACGAGCATGCATTTTGTCATCCACTAAGTGATTTAATTTCAAAATATACATATAACCAACCGTAACAGGACGATCAAAGCAATTACCTGTTCTACCATCAAATAAAGACATTTGACCACTTTCATTTAATCCAGATAAACACATTAATTCTTTAATGACAGATTCTTTAGCACCATCAAACACAGGTGTTGCCATCGGCACACCATTCACTAAATTATGAGATAATTCTAAAATTTCTTGATCATTTAAAGAGTCTAAATCCACCCAATTCTCTTTTCTAGGCTTCCCAATTTCATTATAAATTTTATGCAAAAATTGTCGTAATTCAACGATGGCTGTATTTGCTTTAATCATGGCATTAATTTTATCCCCTAAACTTTTTGCAGCAGCACCCAAATGTGTTTCTAAAATTTGGCCAACATTCATTCGAGAAGGAACGCCTAATGGATTCAAAACAATATCAACAGGATTACCTTGTTCATCATACGGCATATCCTCAACGGGCATAATCATAGAGATGACCCCTTTATTACCATGCCTGCCGGCCATTTTATCGCCTGGTTGAATGCGACGTTTAATAGCTAAGTAAATTTTAACTACTTTCAATACACCCGGAGCCATATCATCTCCAGTTTGTATTTTTTTCTTCTTACTTTCAAAACGTTCATCTAATGTTTTTCGCAACATATCAATTTGCTTTTTAGATGTTTTTAATAATTCCGTTAAAGCATCATCTATCATGACAATTTTAAACCATTGCTCCAACTCTAAATCATTCAAATAGTCCAATGAAATGAGATCTCCTTTCGTTAAGTTTGGAGCACGAGCAATAGGATGATCTAATAGTGCTTTTTTTAATCGATCATAAGTATCTGTTTCAACAATACGATATTCTTCATTTAAATCCAAACGGACACGAGATAATTGTTCTTTTTCTATGTCAATAGCACGAGCATCCTTTTCAATACCATCTCGTGTAAAAATTTGCACATCAATCACGGTTCCTTTCATACTAGAAGGGACACGTAATGAGGTATCTTTAACATCCGATGCTTTTTCTCCAAAAATAGCGCGTAATAATTTTTCTTCAGGTGTTAATTGTGTTTCGCCTTTAGGGGTGACTTTTCCAACTAAAATGTCGCCACCAGATACTTCAGCCCCTAGATACACAACACCTGATTCATCTAATTTATTCAGTGCCATTTCAGCAACATTTGGGATATCTGCTGTAATTTCTTCAGAACCTAATTTAGTATCACGTGCAGTACAGGTTAGTTCTTGAATATGAATACTGGTTAAACGATCTTCTTCGACGACACGCTCAGAAATTAAAATAGAGTCTTCAAAGTTATAACCATTCCAAGGCATAAATGCAATGCGTAAATTTTGTCCTAAAGCTAATTCACCTAAGTCAGTTGAAGGACCATCGGCCAAAATATCTTTTGCTGAAATTCTATCGCCTGTCTTTAATAAGGGTGTTTGATTAATACATGTATTATGATTAGAACGCGTATATTTAGTTAAATTATAAATATCGACGCCATTTTCACCCGGTAAAATTTCTTCTTGATTTACACGAATCACGATACGAGATGAATCAACGCGATCCACAATACCACCACGTTTTGCAATCACACAGACGCCTGAATCATTTGCAACATATCTTTCCATACCAGTACCAACAATTGGCTTATCGGCACGCAAAGTAGGGACTGCTTGACGTTGCATATTCGATCCCATCAAAGCTCGGTTTGCATCATCATGCTCTAGAAAAGGAATTAAAGAAGCTGCAACAGATACGATTTGTTGAGGTGAAATATCCATATACGTGACTTGATCAGATTGTGTCAAAGTAAATTCATGTTGATGCCTAACATTGACTAATTCTTTTAGCAAACATCCATTGTTATCTGATTTAGCAGTAACTTGAGCAATATATTCATCATTTTCTTCAATAGCTGACAAATAAACAATATCATTTGTAATTTTGCCATCAATGACTTTACGGTAAGGTGTTTCTAAAAAACCATACTTATTCGTTCGTGCATAAATCGATAATGAATTAATTAAACCGATATTGGGTCCTTCAGGTGTTTCAATTGGGCACACACGACCATAATGTGTTGTATGTACATCTCGAACTTCAAAGCCAGCACGTTCACGTGTCAATCCACCAGGTCCTAATGCAGAAATACGACGCTTATGTGTAATTTCTGATAACGGATTATTTTGATCCATAAATTGAGATAATTGACTGGATCCAAAAAATTCTTTAATCGTTGCTGACACAGGTTTGGAATTAATTAAGTCTTGTGGCATTAAACCTTCGCTTTCTGCCATAGATAAACGTTCTTTTACTGCACGTTCAACACGAACTAATCCCATTCTAAATTGATTTTCAACCATTTCACCAACAGAACGAACACGCCTATTGCCTAAATGATCAATATCATCACAACTACCATAACCGTTTCGAATATTAATTAATTCTTTTAAGACACGGATAATATCATCTTTATCTAAAACACCTAATTCACTATTATCTTTTCTACCTAAACGACGATTTAGTTTCATACGACCTACAGCAGATAAATCATATCGTTCTGGTGTAAAGAATAAATTATTAAATAATTGCTCTGCAGCTTCTTTTGCTGGAGGCTCTCCAGGACGCATCATACGATAAATTTCAATTAAAGCTTCAATATCATTTTGAGTTGAATCTACTCGTAATGTATCTGCTACATAAGAACCACAATCTAGTTCATTGGTATAAATCGTATCAATTTCCGTAATACCGACCTCTACAAAGGTTTGATATAATTCTTCTGTGATTTCAGTATTACAAGTTGCAATCACTTCAGATGTATTTGGATTCAGAACATCTGATGCCAATACTTTGCCAAAAAGAAAGCTAGTTGGCGCTGTTAAAGAGGTAAAGTTAACGGATTGTAATTGACGAATATGTCGTGTTGTCACGCGACGACCTGATTCGACAACGATATTGCCTTGATCATCTTTAATATCAAAATTATACATTTCACCACGTAATTTTTCTGGCAAAACTTTATAAAAAACCTGATCCGTCTTTAATACACATTGATGGAATTCAAAAAACGTGGATAAAATATCAGCATCAACAAATCCTAAAGCTCGCAATAAAATAGTAACATGCAGTTTTCTACGTCTATCAATACGAACATATAGTAAATCTTTTGGATCAAATTCAAAATCTAACCAAGAACCACGATATGGAATCACACGTGCAGAATAAAGAACTTTACCTGATGAATGTGTTTTACCGCCATCATTATCAAAAAATACACCTGGGGAACGATGTAATTGAGAAACAACAACACGTTCAATACCATTGATAATGAAAGTTCCATTTTCTGTCATTAATGGAATTTCACTCATATACACTTCTTGTTCTTTAATATCTTTAATAACTTTTGTTGTACTTTCTTTATTATATAAAATCAAACGAATTTTAACACGAAGCGGAACTGAATAAGTAATGCCTCGCGCTTGGCACTCAGATACATCAAAAACAGGTTCACCTAATTGATAACTGACATACTCCATCAGCGCATTACCAGAATAACTGATAATAGGAAAAACAGATCGAAAAGCAGCTTGCAATCCTGCATCTAATCGTTCATTAGGGTGTGTATTTTTTTGTAAAAAACTTTTGTAAGAGTCAACCTGTATCGCAAGTAAATAAGGGACATCCATGATGCGATTTAATTTTCCAAAATCTTTACGAATACGTTTTTTTTCAGTGTACGAATAAGTCATCAATGTTCCTCAGCCTAATCAACTTGCGCGGTAACTGTGCGCAGTTCAATACACACTTCAACCGAAACGTTAATCCTTTAACAGATTCCAGATCATTTAAAAATTAAAACGTCAATACATATCCTATACTTCACTCAGTCGCTTATAAGTTAAAGTGATAAGATATATAGAGACTATTAAATTATTAAAATATATGATTTATAAAAATAAAATGTGTTATTTAATGTCAACACTTGCACCTGCTTCTTCAAGCTGTTTTTTAGCGCTTTCTGCATCTTCTTTAGAAACACCTTCTTTCACTGTAGAAGGGGCGCCATCTACTAACTCTCTAGCTTCTTTCAGTGCTAAGCCGGTAATCGTTCTAATCATTTTAATCACACTTACTTTTTTATCACCAATAGCGGACAAGATGACAGAAAATTCTGTCTGTTCTTCAGCTACACTATTAACGCTATCAACAGGTGCTGCTGCAACAGCAACTGCTGCTTGAGCACTGACGCCAAATTTCTCTTCCATGGCTGAAACTAAGTCTACAACGTCCATGACAGACATATCAGCAATCGCATTCAAAATATCATCTTTAGAAAGAGCCATTGTCTACTCCGATTAAATTTTTATTACCAATTAATAAAACAAGTATCATGAAAGAACAAATCAGTGTATTTTTCAAGTTACTCTATGTAAGCAATCAACTTTTTTTACTCGTAGCTATAGCCGAAATAACACGAGTTGCTTTAGTTGGTATTTCATTAAATGTACGCACCAATTTTGTAATAGGTGCAAGCATAACATTTAACAATTGTGCACGCGCTTGATCCAATGTAGGCAGTGAGGCTAGCTTATCTAGCTGATCTGCATACATTAATTGGCCTCCAATAGACAGTGCTTTTACTTCAAGCTTTTTATTGTCTTTTGCAAACTCTTTAAAAATACGAGCTGCGGCGCCTGGATCTTCTTGAGAAAATGCTAAAATGGTTGGTCCAACCATTACACTATCTAAACACTGATAATCTGTATCATGAATCGCTCGTTTCACTAATGTATTACGAATAACTCGTAAATACACACCTTGTTTTCGAGCTCGGCAACGCAAATCAGTCATCTGATCTACCGTCAAACCATGATAATCTGCCACCACTGCTGACAATGAACTTTTAGCAATCTCATGGATTTGCGCAACAATTGCCTTTTTATCTTCAAGACCTAAAGTCACAAATTTTACCCCAAGAGATAAATTAAAAGAATTAATTCAATTTTCTAAAAAATGTAATAGAAAGTTAAATTAATGCGAATGGTGGAAGAAAATTGACTTCACACCATCTGCGTAGGGTGTTTTTGATTAAGATAATAGTCAAAGCTATTACCCCCTACGGTCTTTGATGGGTTTCAATAAGATTGAAACTTTGAAACCGTCAAAGCTTATGATTGCAAGAAAAAACGCTTTTTATGAGTATTTGCAAAAATAATATTAATTAATTGTCCAGAGAGGCTAAGTCTACTGCCAAACCAGGGCCCATTGTTGTAGAAATTGTTATTTTTTTAATATAAACGCCTTTAGATGAAGAAGGTTTTATTCTCTTTAATTCTTCAATAAATGCTTTCGTATTGATTAATAAATCATCTATACTAAAAGCCACTCTTCCAATACCAGCATGAATAATACCATTTTTATCGTTACGAAAACGAACCTGGCCTGCTTTAGCATTTTTAACAGCTTCTAATACATTTGGCGTTACTGTGCCTAATTTAGGATTTGGCATCAAACCTCTAGGCCCTAAAACTTGTCCTAATTGACCGACTATTCTCATTGCATCAGGGGCCGCAATAACAACATCAAAAGCCATATTGCCTGACTTAATATCAGCTGCTAAATCATCCATACCAACAAACTCAGCGCCTGCTTTTTTTGCAGCTTCAGCTTGTTCACCTTGAGCAAATACAGCCACTCTGACACTTTTCCCAGTTCCTTTCGGCATCAAGATAGAACCTCTGACCACTTGATCAGATTTTCGTGCATCAACACCTAAATTAATTGCGATATCAACAGATTCATTAAATTTAACTGTTGAGCATTTTTTCAAAGTCTCAACAGCTTCGGTAAAAGTATAAGAAAATCCTATTTTTACAATAGATTCGATTAGTTTTGCACGTTTTGATAATTTTCCCATACTAATTCTCCACATTCAATCCCATACTACGAGCGCTGCCTGCAATTGTTCGAATTGCAGCCTCATCATCTGAAGCGGTTAAATCAACGCGTTTCATTTCTGCAATGTCTAATAATTGCGCACGCGTGACAGTTCCTACTTTATCAAGATGAGGTTGGCTCGAGCCTTTTGCTAAATTTAATGCTTTCTTTAGCAAGACTGAAACAGGTGGTGTTTTGAGAATAAACGTAAAACTACGATCACTATAAACAGTAATGACAACAGGGGTAGGAAGGCCAGCTTCCATCTTTTGAGTTTGCGCGTTAAATGCTTTACAAAATTCCATAATATTCACACCATGTTGACCTAGTGCAGGCCCCACAGGTGGACTTGGATTTGCTTTTCCGGCAGGCACTTGCAGCTTAATATATGCCTGTATTTTTTTAGCCATAAAAACTCCTGAATTGGGTTCTAACGCTAAGTTTAAAAACTAGCTTCCCGAAAATCTACATATCAAATATTTGAAAGATCAAGATATTCAAAATATATCATGCAGAACTTTTTAATAACAAGAACAATGAACGCGTTATTATATCACGATTATATTGTGTAAAAAAGGATAAAAACTTAATTTAACAAATGAATCATTCATTAACTCATTTGATCTTGAAATGAGTTAATTTAAAATAGCACGAAACATATTGGTTATTAAATCAAAATATGTTGACTCTACACCTGATTTAACATTTTTCAATTTGCATAAAATCTAATTCCACTGGAGTGGGTCGCCCAAAAATAGTCACAGCCACCCGTAATCTATTCTTTTCATAATTCACTTCTTCTACCACCCCATTAAAGTCAGCAAAAGGTCCTTCAGTAACACGAATAACTTCTCCTGGTTCAAATTGTGTTTTAGGTTTAGGTTTGTCAACTCCTTCTTCAACGCGATGAAAAATTGCATCTAATTCTTTTTCTGTAATAGGTAAAGGTTTTTCAGACTTTCCCCCGATAAACCCTAAAACACGCGGAATGCTTTGCACTAAATGCCAAGCTTGCTCAGTCATTTCCATTTCCACTAAGACATAACCTGGAAAAAATTTACGCTCACTTTTTCTTTTTTGACCATTTTTCATTTCAATTACTGATTCAACAGGAACTAAAATTTCACCAAAAAAATCTTCCATATTATTTAAGCGAATACTATCCGTGATTGCTTGCATAACTCGCTTTTCATGTCCAGAATAAGCATGCACAACATACCACTGTTTTGCTTTTGCCATTATGTTACCTGCTATTTTTAATGTTAATCAATCGATGTAGAATAAGATTAACTTTTATATTGCATTTTTTTACTTCAATCTCGTAAAATACTAAACTAACGAACGGATTATCCATACAAGCAGAGAATCAATGCCCCACAAAACAAGCCCCATAAAGAATACAACAACAAGAACAACTAACGTTGTTTGCATTGTTTCTTGTCGAGTAGGCCATACAACTCGCCTAAGCTCTAATTTAGATTCTTTTAATAGCTCCCAAAAGGAGCTGCCAATTTTAGTTTGCTGAACTATAAATAAGGCAGCAATCGCCAAACCTACTAAAGCTAACACGCGATACAAAATGGATATCTGGCTATAATAAATATTACCCCATACCCCTAAAGCGATTAAGCATACAATCAGCAACCACTTTATCGTATCTTTTTTATCTTTAGTTTCTGATGTTACTAAATGCATATTCTCTTCTCAATTGACTAGATCAGTGACTACTTAGAAATCCTATTGTACCTTATTCAGAATTAGTTCGCTCAATGAATTCATGATTACTATAAAAACCCCAATAATACATGATATTAACATGAAATGAAAGGCAAAAAATATTAACTAGCACAGAAGTCGCACCAGAAATATAAAAGATTTTCTAATGCTTATGTATTCCTTCAAGATATCATCATTTAAAAATTTTATAAATCTTTCATGATGCACGGTATGAATTGATAAAAACTGACATACTTGAGTCACTACATTCGTCATTTACATATCATATCAAGCCATATCAATTGAATCACAATAATTATTAATTTTCATTTATTTATATAAATATCAAGATGATTTTGCTATACATGATAGGGCTTCATTAAAAAATCAATATGCTCAATATATTTATTTTCAATCATTATCTGAACTAAATCAATGATAGCAATGTCTTACTGAGGGTTCTGATGCAGATCATTCAGTAATAAAGTCTGCGATATACTGCAAAATCCGTTCTATATTTTTATCATACATATAAAGGTAACATCATGAAAATAAAATACAAAATTTATCAAGCAATACGGATATTAATGTGCTTCATGCTCATTACTTTTTTTAATGGAATATTAGCTGCAAATCCAGTCAATGGAACACAAGCTCATACATTAAAGCAAGACACATCACGCACTGAAATATTAAAAAAGCAAAGTATTTGCCAGTTATTTTGCAGCCACATCCATCTAGATGCAAATAAAGAACGCATTGCTCAGATCGAAAATGAACTCATTGCCAAATACAATGAAGGGTATGCAAATAATACACCAGATCGCTTCATATGCAGTAATAGTCGACAACAAAATGATTGTGATTGCGATCAATATACTACATTTTGTAATCATGACAATACATTCTGCAAAGCCTATAGTCTTGATGTACATAGCAAACAACTACCGATTTTGAGCAAAGTAGAGGCTGCTCAAAAATTTGAAGGGGAATTGATATATGAAGAAAATAAAACAAATTATATCGAATCTTATGCTCAAAATCGCGCCTGTCATTCTATACGCGCACTGTCGAATCAAGTCAAAAATATAGCTTTATATACTTATCATGGCTATGTTGCCCCATTTTTTAAAAAAAGTGCTGAAAAAATGGCCGAATGGCGTCAATATTATTTTACATCATAAGAACCTGTATAAAAAATAAAGGATAACGCCTTTTTTATATTCAAAAAGGCTTACTATAAAAAGTTACAAAAATCATATAAATAACATTTAAAAAAAATAAAATATTATTTATATTCATAAAAGTGTTTACCTTCATGCCAACAACGAGTAATTTTTATATATGGATATCATAAAATGCATTCATCACTCATCAATACTTGGGACACCCAATGAACGAAGATACTGTAAAAAAAATGGCCTTGATTGTAGCTGCAAACTGCTTATCTCAAACAGATACTCCACTTGCAAAAGCTTCAAATGCTGAACAAGATAAATTTAATAAACAAGTAGTTGATCGATTATATACATTTTTTGTTTTCTTATTAAGCAAGCCATCCAATGAATATTCGGCATTAATGACTGAACTCACAAAGCTTTACAAAGAAAAATGGCCGCTACCTGATCTTGATCATCATTTTTTAACGCTGAGTATGAAAACACAAACAAATCCGCCAACTTCAAATCATTCTATATGAGAACTGTAGCGCATTTTAAATGATCCATTCACCTGTAATTGTTCAATAACCTCTTCAATCTTATCTGGATTTTTTTTCATTTGAAAAAAATTCCAGCTACATCAATCAATATATTGCACGCTCATATTCAATTGATAATGCTCATCATAAGCATACAAGATAAAAAATTTTATCTTGTATGCAACTTTATGCAGCATTGTCTTGTCTACTGTACATACGATCATAATACAATACATCAAAATAAGTATTCAATGATCAGACGAAAAGTATGTTAGTTATTCTTTTTAAAGAATATTTTTCATACTAAATCATCGCAAAATCTAGCTTATATGATAAAAATAGCGATGAAGCCATCAATAAAAAATAATACATTAACGACATAGAATCAAGACAATATGATTCTAAATCAATAGCAAAATACACATATTATGAGGTTTAAAATATGCTTAGTTCTAACAATGAGATACCATCTTCTTCTCCAAAGAGCCAAGATGTCTCGAGAGTTTTGAGAAAGCCTACCTTAGATACAACTACAAAGGTAGGGCCATGTACTGGTCAAAATAAAATGACGCAACGCGTATCATCACAAAATGAACCAAAATCTGCTCCTTTATTTGATCTATCAACACGTACAACTCAGCAAACTCCGGCACCTTCAAAATTATCGATAAGTCCTGAAAAATCGATAGGCCCTGAAAAAACGAATAAGACGCAAGCAATCACGGTGACCAGCCAGCCAAAAAAAACAACACCTGAGGCACTATCAATACAGCATTTATTTGGAACCATTACCCCAGCATGCTGCATCACTGTCTTCTCTTGTTTGATTTTCAATATTTCTTTTCCTGCCATGATTAATACTTTTCTAATTTCTACCTTATTGACAGGATGGAAAGGAAAATATTCGATTTTTACAACTTTCAGTGCTATTTTCTATAACACATCAAATAAAATAAATACTTATTTAATAGCTGATATTGAGAAAAAAGAAAAACAACTCGAGGCGCATAAAAAACAATTACAATCTCATTTAGCATGTCATCAAAATCAAACAATCAATGAAACGTGTTTACAACTGATTAATGAGATAAAAAATGAGGCGGTTTTATATAAAGATAATCATTCTTTATCTGGAAAAATATATCAATTAGGCTCTTTATTTAATACATTTTCCACGTTAACGCAATGGAGTACGATATTTGGCTTGAGTCTGGGAATAGGGTATGTTGGCTTCACTTCACAGCTACTATGGTTCAATAATTTTCATCGAATCCTGAGTGGCTCAGTATTAAAAGATATTCTACAATATACAGTTGGAGCACCTATTGCAATGAACCTACTAAAATATACTATCTTATTTTTTGACTCAAAAAGCCATCAATTATTTTTTGAAAAAGAAAAATTAGAAAAACAACTCCGTTTAGCTAATTTAATGCTATCCATACCTAAACCAAAAACAACTGCATAGAACAGGTAACCTATTGAAAAAAAGAGAGGGGATATATTCACCGGATGAAATCAATGCGCTTCATCCCAATTATTCCCATATCCTATATCCACTACCAATGGAATCGCCAAAGTCACAACCTCTTTCATTAAAGATTGAATGGCTTGACATACAGGTTCACGATCAGCTACTTTCACTTCAAAAACAAGCTCATCATGCACCTGCATAATCATATGGGCATCATAATTTGATGCTGTTAAATAGGCATCGATATCGATCATAGCCATTTTGATAATATCGGCAGCACTTCCTTGCAAAGGTGCATTAATGGCCGATCTTTCTGCAGCATGCCTCAATTTTGCTTCACGACTTTGCAAATTTCTTAAATACAACTTTCGCCCATATAGCGTTTCAACAAAGCCTTGTTGCTTCGCTATTTCTCGCGTATTATCCATATAAATACGAACACCAGGATATTGATTAAAATACGAGTCAATATACTGTTGCGCTGACGCTCTTGATATACTTAATTGTTTTGCCAACCCAAAAGCAGACATCCCATATATTAAACCAAAATTAATCGCTTTTGCACTACGTCGCTGATCAGACGTCACTTGACTTGCCGAAATATTAAAAATATCTGAAGCGGTGGCCCGATGCACATCTTCATGATTTAAAAAGGCCTCTAATAATCTAGCATCGCGAGACAAATGCGCCATAATGCGTAATTCTATTTGAGAATAATCTGCTGCCACTAAACAATAGTTTGATTCAGCTATAAAAGCTTGTCGAATTCGACGACCTTCTTGAGTTCGAATAGGAATATTTTGCAAGTTAGGTTCAGATGAAGATAAACGGCCTGTTGCAGTTACGGCTTGATGGTAAGATGTATGCACACGCTTTGTTTTTGCATTCATTTTTTTTGGTAATTTATCAGTATAAGTTGACATTAATTTACTAATACTACGATATTCTAATATTTTTTTTGGTAATTCATACTCAAGCGCAAGCTCATTTAAAACTTCTTCACTGGTAGCAGGTTGCCCTTTGGGTGTTTTTTTGATAATCGGGAATTGTAGTTTTTCAAATAAAATAACTTGTAATTGCTTGGGGGAGTTAATATTAAACTCTTGATTAGATAAAGAAAAAACCACTTCCTTTAATAAGGTTAATTGCTTTGTCAAATCTTGGTGGTGCTGTGCTAATTTTTTACAATCAATTAAAGTGCCACGACGCTCCATTTTAGCTAATATCGCAATGAGGGGTTGCTCTATTTTTTCATATACATGCCATTGCTTTTCATTTTGTTTTAATTTAGAAGATAAGACTTCATGCAATGCATATGTCACTCTCGCATCTTCTGCAGCATACACTGCAGCGTCTTCCAAAGGCACTTGATCAAAGGTCAACTGCTTCGAACCGACACCCACAACATCAGTATACTGAATAGTCTGCTGATTTAAATAAAATTGAGCCAAATGAAATAAGTTATGACGAACAGCCGTTGAATCCAGGATATAAGACTCAAGCATTGTATCATACATCATGCCGTTTAATTGAATGCCATAACGAGCTAATACATTATGATCATATTTTATATTCTGCCCTATTTTCAAATGCTTTGGTGACTCAAACCAAGGTTTTAATTTTTGTAAAACCCAATCTAACGGTAATTGATTTGGAATTAATGCGCGATCATGCCCACAAGGTAAATACATCGATTCAGCATGAATTGAAAAAGACATGCCTACCAACTCAGCTGTCATATAATCCAAAGCCGTGGTTTCTGTATCAAAGGCCACTAAATCAGCTTGGGTTATTTTTTCAAACCATTGGTTAAAAAAGGTTTCTGTTAAAATAATATCCGGTAATTCCATCGATATTTTAGCTGGGGTATGCTGCTGATCAGATAACTCATTTAACCAAGTACGAAATTCTAATACTTCAAAATATTGTTTCAAAAGATCAGTTTGAATATCTGTCTGAATCCAAGTATTTACTGCATCATCTAAGACAACATCCGTTTTAATGGTGGCTAATTGGTAAGATAAATATGCTTGATCTTTATATGTTTTTAATTGTTCAGCCAACGATTTTGCACCGCGAATGGGCAATAAAGCAACTTGATCAATATTAGCATAAATAGCATCTAATCCGGCTATTTCATTTAATAAAGAAACGGCTGTTTTACTGCCAACTTTAGGAACACCTGGAATATTATCTGATGCATCACCTTGCAAAGCTAGTAAATCAATGATTAAATGAGGCGGGACACCAAATTTACTGGTCACGCCAGAGATATCTAATACGCTATTTTTCATCGTATCGACTAAAGTAATATTCTCTTGAACTAATTGAGCTAAATCTTTATCACTACTAGAAATTAATATTTTATGACCTTGTTCAGCTAATTGATAGGCTAAAGTACCAATGACATCATCTGCTTCTACGCCTTCAATACTCATTAATGGAAAACCCATGGCTTTAATAATTTTGAATAAAGGTTCAATTTGTTCACGAAGATCTTCTGGCATAGATTCGCGATGTATTTTGTATTCTGGATATAATGTATGCCTAAAATTTTTACCTTTTGCATCAAAAATTGTAATAATCGTGCTATTTTGATACGTTTTTTGTATTTTTTTTAACATACTCACCACACCACGAATCACCCAAGTAGGTTGCCCCGTTGACGTCGATAAAGGAGGTAAAGCATGATAAGCACGATGCAAATAGGAAGAACCATCTATCAAAATATAATGTGTACACACTGAATCCTGTGATATCATAAAAATTACTCAGTCGAACAGATAAATAAATAAGGATGAAATAGTCTCTCATTATACTGAGATCAGTCTTGCAGTGTTGAGAATTTTATAGAAAAATATCATACTATAATAAAAATTGATTTTCAGCACATCACTTTAATATTTAGAAATGTTGCACAAGATCTTGAAACCTATTAAAATTGATCAAGATTATGATGATAACAGTGATACTGTCAGTCATAAAATACAAGCTGTAATAGAACACCTGAATAGAATATCATTTTTGATAGCATAGATTGTGATATGATTGATACAAGCAGCTGACTCAATGACCCCCTCGCTATTTTTCAGGGTATATACTTTGAATCAATATCGCTTGCTTCTAGTGATAGAATACGGTTAACCGTATGTTGTCAGATTGTCTAGATGAGGCTATATTAACCAAAGCAATTGAATGTGCTGTTATATTTAAAAGATATGTAATCAAGCTATCAATGAAAACAATTGATTCATATGAATCATAAAACTTGAATACCCATTAAACATTTGGCATTTTACTCCTTAGCAATCTGCCAAATCATTCACCTTAAAATTCAGGCGAATAAGACGAATGATGAAATATCTTAAAATGATAACACTCATAGTATCCACGGTCCTTATGGGGCTACTGAATCCAATGGCTTTTGCAGCTTTTGAGATTAATATGCCGCAAGGTGTGACTGCGATTAGCCAAGAAATTTATCAATTACATATGATTATTTTTTGGGTTTGTGTTGCCGTTGGCCTCATTGTATTCAGTGTCATGTTTTGGTCTATATTTTTTCACAGAAAATCAAGAGGATATAAACCCGCCCCTTTTCATGAAAACACCTTGATTGAAATTATATGGACAGGTTTACCTTTTCTAATTCTGGCTGCTATGGCCATTCCTTCTACAAAAACGTTACTCGCAATTTATAATACAGATGATGCTGATTTAGACATTAAAATTACTGGATACCAATGGAAATGGCGATATGATTATTTAGAAGAAGATATTTCATTTTTCAGCCATTTAACCACAAGCCCGCAAGAAATTTATGGATTAAGAGAAAAAGGAAAAAATTACTTATTAGAAGTCAATGAACCTCTGGTCGTACCCATTGGAAAAAAAATTCGATTTTTAGTCACAGCAGCAGATGTCATTCATTCTTGGTGGGTGCCTGATTTTGCGTTAAAAAAAGATGCTATTCCTGGTTTTATTAATGAAGCCTGGACACGCATTGATACACCAGGTGTTTACAGAGGGCAATGCGCAGAATTATGTGGAAAAGATCATGGATTTATGCCAATTGTAGTCGAAGCAAAAACACTTGAAGATTATCAAAAATGGTTATTAGTCAAACAAGAAAAAGCACAAGAACTGAAAAAATTAAATGCTTTAAATCGAACAGAAGAAGAACTTATGCAAAAAGGAGAGGAAGTCTATAGGGAACACTGCGCTACCTGTCATGAAAATAACGGGAAAGGCAGCTCAATTTATCCTAGTTTAGTGAAAGCGACTATGACAGATCAATTAGACTGTATTACTGATCACATGCATTCTGTGACTTATGGTGTGCCTGGAACCGCTATGGCTGCTTTTGGTGAACAACTCAACCCAGCTGATTTAGCCGCCGTCATTACTTATGAAAGAAATGCATGGGGCAATAATACGAAGCAATTCATTCAAGCTAAAGACATTGTGCTATTCAAAGAAACTGGAAAATATCAAAATCAAGAACTACTAGGTACTTGTAAAGGAGTGATTAAGAAATGAGTGAGCATCATAATCCACCAAAAGGTTTGATGCGATGGGTCCTGACAACAAATCATAAAGACATTGGTAGCATGTATCTCTGGCTGAGTCTCATTATGTTTTTTGTCGGTGGATTCATGGCAATGATCATTCGTGCCGAATTATTTGAACCTGGCTTACAAATTGTAGACCCTAATTTCTATAATCAAATGATTACAATGCATGGACTCATTATGATCTTCGGCGCTGTCATGCCAGCCTTTACAGGTTTAGCTAATTGGATGCTACCTTTAATGATTGGCGCGCCAGATATGGCATTACCACGGATGAATAATTGGAGTTTTTGGATTCTACCTTTTGCTTTTATCATGCTATCTAGTACCTTATTTATGGAGGGTGGCAGTCCTAATTTTGGCTGGACAGCATACGCCCCTTTATCCACAACATACGCACCTAACTCCACTACTTTTTTTATTTTTGCCATCCATATGATGGGCATTTCGTCTATCATGGGTGCTATCAACATCATTGCAACGATTCTTAATCTACGAGCACCTGGCATGACATTAATGAAAATGCCAATGTTTGCCTGGACTTGGTTGATTACCGCCTATTTATTATTAGCCGTTATGCCTGTATTAGCTGGAGTCGTCACCATGCTATTAATGGACATTCATTTTGGTACTTCATTTTTTAATGCTGGCGGTGGCGGTGACCCAGTTCTATATCAACATGTTTTTTGGTTCTTCGGACATCCAGAAGTCTATATTGTTATTTTGCCTTCTTTTGGTATTATTTCGACTATTTTGCCTGCTTTTTCTAGAAAACCATTATTTGGCTATACTTCTATGGTGTATGCTTTAGGTAGTATTGCTTTCTTATCTTTTATTGTCTGGGCTCATCATATGTTTACCGTCGGAATGCCGTTGGTTGGTGAACTCTTTTTTATGTATGCTACGATGGTGATTTCAGTCCCGACTGGTGTTAAAATTTTTAATTGGGTTGCGACTATGTTTCGTGGTTCTTTAACATTTGAAGCACCTATGCTTTTTTCAATTGCATTTGTTGTGTTATTTACGATTGGCGGATTTTCTGGATTAATGTTAGCCATTGCGCCTGCAGATTTTCAATACCATGACACTTATTTTGTTGTAGCGCATTTCCATTATGTTTTCGTCCCCGGTTCTGTATTTGCTATTTTTGCCGCAACTTATTACTGGTTACCTAAATGGACTGGTAATATGTATGATGAATCTTTAGCAAAAGTACATTTTTGGTTTACATTCATTGGTATGAATTTAACTTTTTTCCCAATGCACTTTTTAGGTTTAGCAGGAATGCCTCGAAGAATACCAGATTATAATTTACAATTTGCAGATTTTAATTTAATTGCAAGTGTGGGTGGTTTTTTATTCGGCGCGACTCAACTCGTGTTTCTTTTCTTGATTATCAAATGCATAAAAACAGGAAAACCTGCTTCAGAATCGCCTTGGGAAGGAGCTGAAGGTTTAGAATGGACCGTGCCATCTCCAGCACCATACCATACCTTTTCAACCCCTCCAGATATAAAATAAAGCCATATGCGTCCATTATTTCAGATAAAAAACGCAACAACACGCTCACTTTTAAGCGGACTCCTGATTTCAATAGGGATGTTTGGATTTGGATTTCTACTGGTTCCCATTTATGACATATTTTGTAAATATACAGGACTCAATGGAAAACCAGATCAAAATCCTTATCTGTATCAAGCTGAAGATATTATTGTGGATTCATCTAGAGAAATAACGATTCAATTTTTAGCAACAAATAATGCAAGTATTAATTGGGATTTTAAACCCACACTACATAAACTAAAAGTACATCCAGGTCATATTGCTTCTTTAGCCTTTTATGTCCGTAACCCTAATAACAAAGATATGGTTGGTCAAGCCATCCCAAGTGTCTCACCTTTTGATGCAACAGATTTTGTACATAAAACAGAATGTTTTTGTTTTCTAAGTCAACCGTTAGGTGCGTTTCAAGAAAAAATAATGCCATTAAAAATTATTATTGATTCTGAATTACCCAAACGAATCAAAAAAATCACCTTATCATATACTTTATTTGATATTACTGATATGGAAACAAAAGGCACAGCTGTACGCGCTCAATTAGAAAAAGAAGGAATGATCCATGACCTATGAACCTTATTATGTCCCCGCACAAAGCCCATGGCCCATTATTGGATCAATTAGTTTATTTACCCTTCTGTTTGGAGGGGCATTAATATTACAACAATATACAACACACATTTCTATGTTTGCATATATCTGCTCAATTGGTGGGTTATTAGGTCTTATTTTTATGTTAGCAGGTTGGTTTAATCATGTGATTATTGAAGCACACCAAGGACTTTATAGCGCGCAAATGGATCGAAGTTTTCGATGGGGTATGATTTGGTTTATTTTTTCAGAAATTATGTTTTTTGTCACCTTTTTTAGCATTTTATATTATATTCGAATGCATGCTGTCCCTAATTTAGATCAAAATACAAATCCAGTATCTGGTTTACTATGGCCTGAATTTAAACAAAACTGGCCATTATTACAAAACCCAAATAATCAATTATTTCCAGGACCTCGTGAGGTAATCAACCCATGGCAACTCCCTTTACTGAACACAATATTACTCGTTACCTCTAGCTTGACATTAACAATAGCGCATCATGCCATTCGATTCAATCAACGCATCAAAACTATTATTTGGTTAGCACTCACTGTTTGCTTCGGCCTTGCTTTTTTATTTTTTCAAGCAGAAGAATATATTCATGCTTATCAAGCATTAGGTTTAACTTTAAACTCTGGTATTTATGGATCGACTTTTTTTCTGTTAACGGGATTTCATGGGTTTCATGTCACATTAGGAACACTCATTTTAATTATCATATTAGCAAGAATGATCAAAGGACATTTTTCAGCCGAACAGCATTTTGGTTTTGAAGCGGCTAGTTGGTACTGGCATTTTGTTGATGTCGTTTGGATTGGTTTATTTCTATTTGTGTATGTTTTATAATGATGAAACAAGCTGATATCATGCCAAAGCTTTCAATGATATCTAGCTTATTATCTGTTATAAAATAAAAAGGCCAGAAAAAAAATCTATAATAGAGTAGGCTGTTTTCATAAACAATTGACTGAGCTGGATATCCTGAAAAACAAAACCAGATACTTTTTCTGCATTTTCTTGCCATGTTTCAGCTTGCCAACTTCTCCGTTCGCCCACAACACAGGCCATCACAAAATGTTGACAATTATTATTTTTAGGATGATAAACACCAAAATCAAGTTCATTATTCACATAAGCTTGCGCTGTTTTAATAATCTCTGATACTGGCTTTTTGAAAAAATGATCATTCGGAAATTTTTCTTTCAAATCAACAACCAATAATTGATATTTTCCAACAAAATCACCGATACGACTGATTTTAGGTTTAACTCTCATAACCCATTCTTGCTTATTTTGATTTTGATCAATAAATTCAATTACTTGATGCTCATTATTTATTTTACCAATATAAATACCAGCATGTTCTATCACATTGATCCCTAATAGACCAGAACGTGAATACACAATATCGCCTGCTTTCAAATGAATCAGTACATTATTGTTATAACATTGATTCTCTATACTCAGCGTATGATGCCAAGTGCCTTTAGGTGATTTTTTACAACGTTTAGGCTTAAATGATTGCTTTTTAATTACTTTATCTAATCGTTCAGTTGAATCCATAGGATCGGATGTGGCTTGTGGCATTTGAAATGAAAAATTATATCCCATTAGCGGATATAATAAACAGGCCATAGCGAATAGATTGACTGTTTTTTTTAACATATGACGAAACCTCAGAATAGTATGATTAAAATAAAAGATATGATGTCCATTTTTATCTCACATTCATTCAGACTCATTTTTTGTCAAAAAGTTCCATCAATTAGTCATTAAATAAAAAAATAATGTTTAAATTGCTTTTTTTAACGCAAATAGATCAGATGACAATAGATAAAAAAGGATTTGTCACCTATTTTTCTGTCCATTCTCAATGGTTGTCTTATTTCAACAGGTTCAACCTATCGTTTCGCAGATTAATGGATCGAATGAGTTTTTAAAAAATTGATGATAAAAATCTAAATAGGTTACATGCTGCTTTCAATATTACCCAAGGCATGATTTGAGATCATTGATGAATTCATGATCAAGATTAAATTGATTGATTGAAAAATAAATTTGTTCGTTATATTGACACCTCTTTTTCTTTCATTTTTTTACCAGGTTTTATATCAAAAATAACCAAATTATGATGCTTTCTATCTGAAAATTGATATAATTGACACTTGAGATCAGTGATATATATACTATTTTTTTTTAATAATCCAAAGTGATTCTTTACATACAGAACAAAACCATAAAACAGACAATCTTGTTTTTTATCCTATTGATTCCGATTTGCCTATCCAATGTATCAATAGCCAGTTCAGAGTATGATCTTGGTAGCTTGCAAAGGCAATCACCTCTAAACACACAAACAGAAAATAAACCAAAGCAAACTGATTTTCCTATCGAAAAACCACAAAAAAATTGATAGAAAAATATAAATCTGATCAGATAATAGAAAAGAAAAAGAATAAGCTAAAAAGCCTAACACAGGATGCTCGTAGTACAGTTTCTCCTTTTTTTAAAAATATAGTAAGTGGAACGGTAGCCGCTGCTGGTATTCAAGGTGGCGTAACCGGCATGCTTTCGTCTGGATCTTTTTTTACTGCAGCTGCCAGTACTATTTTATCTCCTGCTATAGC
>VSKW01007149.1_pt1 | contig 27304 bp, 23 predicted proteins | sample 4798611 | NCBI WGS metagenome assembly VSKW01 (sample SAMN12179536, study PRJNA552185) | sponge metagenome | biome: deep-sea hydrothermal plumes; feature: spots directly above weak diffusing fluid; material: sea water; isolation source: sponge from the Crane site of a hydrothermal vent ...
TTAGGTTTTGTATTTTTATTTTTTACAGCATGCTCGGGTTATGAAACCGATGGAGTTCGATCCGAAATTGGGGGAGGGCATTCTTCTGTGCAAAACAATGCCGCTAGTTTTTCGCAGGCATTAAACTTAACAGGGACTAAAGGGTTAAAAGACTGGTTAGATGTTAATGTGCAAGGGGCAAAGGATACAAAACTGCATTTAAATTTACAGTACTCAGGGCATCGCAATACAGAAGGTAGTGCTACTTATGAGGGAGAATTTTCCATTTCTTATCAAGAAACAAGCGGTACCGGTGAAAAAATAAATCGCGAGTTGGTATTGGATACGGGAAGCACCGAAAAAGAGACTCAGTATAATTATGTTTATTTAGATAAAGAGGGGCAATTTACATGGAAAGCCTTTTTTCAAGATGAGTTTGGAAGTATCTTGATTATCTTAACTCAAGGGGAAAAGGCTGACGAATGTAGTGCAAGCGATGGTTGTGATAATCAAATTTTCTTTTCTATGGGCAACGGAGCGGTTTATTATAGAAATTGGCCAAACGATGGCCAGGCATTTTTACCAGAACCAAACTGTTGGTTGGTTACTGCGGGGCCTTATGATTGTAGAACATGGAAAACCGATAAAGGCATAGATTTGGATAAAGCAGTATTTCCCGATGGTTCTGCGGGCACTTTATCTGGGCGTGCAGGGGCAAGAGGGTATTGTTACCGCAACGGAAAAAGAACATCTCCTTGTGATAATATTGCATATACTAAATTAGGAACTTTTAAGGATTTAGATTTTAAAATTTTATTTCAAATTGATCCCGATTTAGCTAGTGCCAGGCTTAAACCTTCCTCTAGTTTACTGGCCATTAAAAATGCAAAAAAAGGTTTAAAAAAGCGAGGCTTGCAAAGTGGTGATAAAACCACAAGACAATTATCCTCTCTTCAAAAATCAGTAGATACAAAGCTGGTGCCAAAATTATTATTAATAGCTTTGTCATTAATTTTTATTGGTTTGTTAGTGTTTGTTTTTTTTAAAAGAAAAGAAGAAATGTAAAATACGATTATGATTATTTTTTTATTACTATTGGGTTTAGTTACATCGTGTTCTAGTCAACCTAGTTTACTAACTTCTTCTTTTAAAACATCAAAAAATACTGTTAAGAATACTGCTAAGTTATATTTTTTATCTCCAGTGGCTAAGTTATCGCGGCCTCGAGTATCACAAGGTTATCGCGATCAAAATAATAAACGCCACGAAGGAGTAGACTTTACGGGGTTTAGAGGCGCACCCATTGTGGCCAGTCACTCGGGGCGTGTGGTTTATGCTGGTCGAAAATTTTCTGGTTATGGCCGAGTGATACTAATAGAGTATAATAAAAAGTGGGCTAGTTTGTATGCTCACTTAAATAGTTTTTCTGTAAAAACAGGGCAAAGAGTAAGGCCGGGGCAAGTGATTGGAAGCATGGGCTCTAGTGGAAGAGCTACAGGCGTGCATTTGCATTTCGAATTATTACGATTTAGGCAACCCGTAGACCCTAGTGCTTACTTAGTGTTTCACTCTAATGTAGCTAAAAGATAGTTTTATTTTTTTAAGTCAGTTAAGCTGTTTTTTTTATTAACTTTTATTTTTTAGTATTTAAACAAAGGAAAGCCTTTACAAAGTTTCTTCACTTGCCATTTAGTATTTAAACAAAGGAAAGCCTTTACAAAGTTCTTCCACTTGCCCTTTAATATTTTGAATGGTTTTTTCCTTTTTTGCATTTTCTATTAAGTCGGCAATATAGTTGGCAATAATTTTCATTTCCGGCTCTTTCATTCCTCTGGTAGTAAGGGCAGGGCTGCCAATGCGCAAGCCACTGGTAACAAAGGGGCTTCGTGTTTCGTTGGGCACGGTGTTTTTGTTTACTGTAATATGGGCTTGGCCCAGTAACTCTTCGGCGTCTTTTCCTGTAAGTCCGCTGGAGTGTTTAGATAGGTCTATTAAAACAAGATGATTGTCGGTGCCATTGGTTACGATAGAAAAGTTTCGCTCTTTCAAAACCTCTGCTAAAACGTTAGCATTTTTTAGCACTTGCTTCATATAAGTAGTAAAATTAGGCTGCAAAGCTTCTTTAAAAGCCACCGCTTTGGCGGCAATAACATGCTCTAAAGGTCCGCCTTGAATTCCTGGAAATATGGCCGAGTTAATTTTTTTAGCCCATTGTTGTTTACATAAAATTAATCCTCCCCGAGGACCTCTTAAAGTTTTATGAGTGGTGCTGGTAATTACATCGGCATAATCTATGGGGCTTTGGTGTAAACCTGTAGCCACAAGCCCCGCAAAGTGCGCCATGTCTACCATTAAAAGACTACCAGTAGTTTTAGCAATTTGGGCAAAGGCTTGAAAATCGATTTTTCTAGGGTAGGCACTGTAGCCTGCAACAATAAGTTTTACTTTATGTTTTTTTGCTAAGTCTTCAATTTTATTATAATTTAATAACTGCGTATCTTCGTCTAATCCATAAGAGGAAAAAGAAAAAAGCTTTCCACTAAAATTAACTTTAGACCCATGGGTAAGATGCCCTCCATGAGACAAGTCCATTCCTAAAATAGCATCGCCAGGGTTTAATAAACTTAAGTAAGCGGCCATATTGGCTTGCGATCCCGAGTGGGCTTGCACATTCACTGCCTCGGCTTTAAATAATTCTTTCGCTCTGTTAATGGCTAAAGTTTCTGATTGGTCTACCCATTCACAGCCACCGTAGTAGCGTTTACTAGGGTAGCCCTCTGCATATTTATTGGTTAAAATAGAACCTTGAGCTTGCATTACCGAAGGGGAGCAATAGTTTTCGGAAGCAATCATTTCTAACCCCGACTCTTGTCGCTTTTGTTCGGAGGCAATAATACTCGCAAGTTGAGGGTCGGTGGTAATAAGGTCTTTCATTGTAATTTCCTTACGCGCGCGCTATGTCGTCCATGTTTAAACTCTGTACTTAAAAAACTTTCTACTATTTTTAAGGCATTGGCAAAGAGTCTGTTATTTACTGTCGCGGGGTTTTTAATAAACTCTGCATTTTCTTTTTCTAAGGTGGGCCTTGCAGCTAAACATAAAACATTGGCATTGTTATGTTCTCTAACTAATTGTGCCGAGTAAGAATTATGGCATAAACCCGCTCTAATAAAAGGGTATCTATTGGCGCGCATTACCATGCCTTGTCCAGAGCCACAAATAAGAATTCCTTTAGTTAGGTTTGGGTTATCTTTATTGTGGTCTTGTATTTTTTTACAAACTAAGTCGGCAAAATCGGGGTAATCCACCGAGTCTTCTGTATCGGGGCCTAAGTTTATAAGAGAATGGAATTTTAAATTCTCTAAAAGAAAAGTTTTTAATTTTACTCCTGCATGATCGGAGCTAATAAAAATAGACGAGGTGGACATGTTTAAATATTAGTATTTTTTAAAAATAAGGGAAGCATTAGTTCCTCCAAAACCAAAACTATTATTTAAAACATAGTTTACTTTTGTTTCACGAGATTGATTAGGAATATAGTCTAAATCACAATCTTCACTAGGGTTTTTTAAATTTAAAGTACAGGGAAGTGTTTGTGTCTCTAAGCTTTTTATGCAAACTAAACTTTCTATGGCTCCCGCAGCGCCTAAGGTGTGCCCCATAGCTCCCTTGGTACTACTTACCATTAACTTATGGGCATGGTCTTTAAAAACTGTTTTAATGGCTTGGGTTTCGATGGCGTCTCCCATAGGGGTACTGGTTCCATGGGCATTAATATAATCCACTTTATGGGGGCTAATTTGTGCTTGCTGTAAGGCTAACTTCATAGCTAGTGCAGCTCCATCTCCTTTTGGTTGAGGGGAGGTAATATGATAGGCATCGGCCGACATTCCCCAACCCACTAGTTCTGCATAAATAGGAGCCTTTCTTTTAATGGCGGTGTCTAGGTCTTCTACAATAAGGCTAGCAGAACCTTCGCTTAATACAAAGCCATCACGCCGGTTATCCCAAGGACAACTGGCCTCTTGGGGGTTTTCATTGTTTGTAGACAAAGCTTTCATAGAGGCAAAGCCCTCCATAGCTAAGTGGCAAATAGTAGACTCAGACCCTCCAGTAATCACACGATTACAAAGGCCTTGTTGGATGTAATTGGCGGCGGTAATAATGGCATGGGCTCCCGAGGCGCAGGCCGAAGCTGTGGTAAACTGTGGGCCTTTAACAGGGTATTTTAAACTAATCTGCCCTGGTAGTAAGTTAGATATTATGCTGGGGATAAAAAAAGGACTAACTCGTTTTCCAGAAAAATACAGCTCTGCCTGTTTTTCGATAGTGGGCAAACCTCCTAGGCCAACTCCTAAAATTATACCCGTTTCTTGTATAACTTGTTCGTCAGAAAACTGTAGTTGCGAATCGGCTATAGCTTGGGTAGCGCTACCCAGGCCTAGTAAAATAAAGCGGTCTACTTTTTTTTGGTCTTTTTTATTTAAAACTTCATCGGGGTTAAAGTTTTTTACTTCGCCCGCAATTTTAACTTTTAAATTATCTGTAGGGCATTGGGTGATGTTTGTGATGCCCGATTTTCCTTGAATTAAATTATCCCAAAAAGTGGCAAGAGTATTTCCCACAGGGCTAAGCACACCTTGCCCTGTAATAACAATTCTTTTTTTAGACATACAAATACCGGCGCTATTATTTTAAAAAATATTAAAGCGTATAAATAATTTTAGCAGAATTAATAAAGTAAAAAAAATTACGAAACATTTTTTTCTAAGTAATCGATTACATTTTGAACTGTTTTTAATTTTTCTGCATCGCTGTCTGGAATTTCAATTCCAAATTCTTCTTCAAAACTCATTACAATTTCTACAATATCTAAGCTATCTGCCCCAAGGTCTTCTATAAAAGAAGATTTTGTTTGTACTTTTTCTGCATCAATATTTAGGTGATTTACAATAATTTGAATAACTTTATCTTTCATAATATATCTCCATTTTTATGGTATTTGTAAGAGTTAAATTAACTCTAAGCTAAGTTTTAAATTCCTGCAAGAAGTTTGTTATCCAAAAATACCGCCGTTAACATGCAGTGTTTGCCCAGTAATATAAGAGGATTCACTGCTTAGTAAAAAGCGAACAACTTGTGCCACTTCTATGCTGTCGCCATAACGCTTTAACGGAACTTGTTTTAAAATTTCGGTTTTTTGTTCTTCGGATAGTTTGTTGGTCATGTCGGTTTTTATAAAACCAGGAGCAATGGAATTAACACGCAATTGTTTTTTTCCCAACTCGGTAGCTAAAGATTTAGAAAAAGCTTCAAGCCCTGCCTTGCTAGCAGCGTAGTTACTTTGTCCAGATTGAGTAATGTGTGCAATTACAGAACTAATATTTACAATGCTGGCTTGGTTACTTCGCATTAGTGGTTTTAATAATTGTTTTGTTAAAAATACTGTACCTAAAAGATTGGTTTGTATAACACTAACAAAATCTTCTTCTTTCATTAAAGGAAAAATTTGGTCACAAGTAACTCCTGCATTATTTACAAGGCCATCTATTTGTGGCCATTGTTTTTTTAATTCTGCAACTTGGTTTTCTATAGTATTTAAATTATTTAAGTGTAGTTGAAATATACTGTGTTCTAAATTAGGAGAAATACTTTGTACTTCTTTTAAAACCTGTTCGGCAAGCGCTTTATTGTTAGCATAACTAAAAATTAAACTTGCCCCTTGTTTGGCAAGCAAAAGTACAATGGCTTTTCCGATGCCTCGACTGGCTCCAGTTACTACAATTTTTTTTCCTTGTAAGCTCATAAGTAATCCTTTTTTGTTATTTACAAAAATTATCCTCTATTAATTTAATGTCTTGTAAAGAATTCATACCGTAAACAGTAATTTGAGGATAGGTTTTTTTCATTAAACTAGATAACACTTTTCCAGGCCCTGCTTCTACACAAATTTGTATTTTGTTTGTGTTTAAACTATCCATGGTTTTTACCCATTGTACAGGAGCACAAATTTGTTGGCACAAACGCTTTTTTAATTCTGTAGATTTTTTTATAGGAAGAGGGTCTGCATTGGGCAAAATAAAATGCTGTGCATCCTTAAAATCAATAGTATTTAAATGCTCGGTCATTGCCGTTTCGGTTTTTTTCATTAAAGGGGAGTGAAAGGCCGAAGATACTTTTAACGCAATGGCTCTCCATTTTTTTTGTTTATAAAAATGCGATTTGTTTTCTTGTATCCATGTTAAAGCTTTAGTTTCGCCACTAATAACTATTTGTTCTGGGGAGTTAACATTGGCGGGGCTTACTAAGGCATTAGTGGCTGCGCTGGCTTTTTCGCACAGTTGGTCAACATCGTTAGCTTGTAACCCCATAATGGCGGTCATGCCTCCCGTGGGTGCTTTAGCCATAGTGTTAGCGCGAATTTGCACCGCCTGTAAACTATCAGAAAAAGACATAACTTGGCTTGCAGCAAGGGCTGCATACTCTCCCACCGAGTGTCCTGCAAGATAAGAAAACTCTAAACCCAATATATTTTTTAGTACACTAAAGCTAGAAAAAGAAACTAATAAAAGGCAGGGTTGCGTATTGGTCGTAATTTTTAAAGTGTCTTCGTCAGAGGAAAAGCATAGTTTTTTAAAATCTTTATGTAAAAGGTCACTAGCTTCTTCAAACAATATTTTTGTACTTTTAAAATTTTTATATAAAAATTCTCCCATGCCAAGATGTTGACTACCTTGTCCAGGAAACAGTACTGCTTTCATTATTGTCCTTTAGATTATTAAATAATTTAATATTTTAATAACACACTGCCGCTGGTTAGCCCCGACCCAAAAGCCACTAGTAAAACCCAATGTCCTTTTTTTATACGACCATCTTTAACAGCAATATCTAAAGCCATGGGAACGGTGGCAGCCGATGTGTTTCCCATGTCTTTAATTTCATTAACCACTTTATTTAAAGGAACATTTAGTTGCTTGGCCACAGCATTAATAATGCGAGTGTTGGCTTGATGAGGTATTACCCAATCTATATCTTGTGCAGTTAATTGATTTTTTTCTAAAGCTTCCATACAACGGCGGCTCATACTAGTAACTGCTTCTTTAAACAGTTCTTTGCCTTTCATAACTACACAGTGGTCTTTTTTTTCTAACACCTCTGCGGTAATAACCTTGGCCGACCCACCTGCGGGAACCTCTAGTAAGTGACTTTGTGACCCATCGGCACTAAGGTGATGAGAAACAATCCCACTATCGTCTTTTGTTTCATTTCTACTAAGAATACAGGCTCCAGCACCGTCACCAAATAAAATGCAAGTGTTTCGGTCTGTGTAGTTAACAAAATTATGTAATATTTCTGCTCCCACTACTAAAATATTTTTGTAAGTACCGGTTTGAATAAATTGGTTCGCAACCGATAGGGCATAAATAAAACCCGAGCAAGCCGCCGACATGTCTAAAGCAGGGCAGTGGGGAATTTCTAATTTATGTTGCACTAAGCAAGAGGTATTAGGCATAGGGTAATCGGGAGTAGCAGTGGCTAGTAAAATACAATCAATTTCGTTTTTATCTATGTTTGCTGCAGCAATGGCTTTTAAAGCCGCTTTGTAAGCAAGGTCACTAGTGGTTTCGTTATCAGAAGCGATACTACGAGAAGAAATTCCCGTTCGCTCTTGTATCCACTGGTCATTAGTGTCTACTAGTTTTTCTAAATCTTGATTAGTTAATTTTTTTTCAGGGAAAAAAGATCCTGTCCCTTTAATGTAAGCTTTAAATAAAGTCATAAGAAATGATTTTATAACCTTTAAAAGGAGCGGTAAAGGTTAGGCCTCGTCTTTAGTTTTTGCAGCAGAAATGGCTTTGCCTTTGTAATAAAAAGCTCCATCATCGCCTTGATAAGCACGGTGAGGTTGGTGCATTTCTCCCGTCTTAGAACAAGTCCATGGAGAGTTAGAGCTTAATCCGTCGTGAGAGCGCCTCATGTTTCTTCTAGATTTAGATGTCTTTTTCTTCGGCTGTGGCATAGTTTACCTCTTTAACATTTACTTTTATTAAGCAAGCAAGCAAATAAATACTTTTATTAAGCAAGCAAATAAATAACAAGTTTTTTCAAAAAGCGCAAGTGCAATTCTAAGCGAGACAAAGGCAGTAGCAAGGCGAAGGAGGGACAGACCCCTAAGGGACTACCCCCGGGACTACCCCCTTAGGGACTACCCCCTAAAGGGTCTGACCCCAAGAGGTCTGTTCCTCTAAATTGGGTAAGGTTGACCTCGTTAGGATTGTAACATAATATTTCTACATAATGAACTCACAACAGCAGTCACAAACAAAAGCGTTAAAATATTGGGTAGAGTTTTTTGATGACCTCCAAAATATAAGAGGGCGGGCTAACAATACGGTTTTGGCTTACCGGCGTGATTTAGAAATGTATGTGGAGTTTATAGCTTTAAAAAAAGACATTAGTCAGTTTTCTTATTTTTTAAGTAAAAAACAATTAAGCACAAGGTCGCAAGCGAGAGTAATTAGCAGTGTAAGAAGTTATTTTCGTTTCTGCGAAAAGCAGGGCGACAAAGCTCCCGAGTTGCGTAGTTTACAATTGCCAAAAGTAACAGTGACTTTACCTAAAGCTTTATCTTTTGCTGATTTTCAAACTTTATTACAATCGGCTCAAGTAGAAAGCAAAGCCAAAACCATTAGAAACCAAACGCTATTAATTTTACTGTTTGGTTTGGGTTGTAGAGTAAGCGAATTAATTAATGTTAATTTGTATGACTTTAAAGAAACCGACGCTTCTTTAATCGTAACAGGCAAGGGAGCTAAACAACGATTGCTACCTTTAATAGACAGTGTGTTAAAGCAGGTTAATTTGTATTTACAAAATAGCAGAAACCAGTTAGCTAAGAAAAAAGAAGAAGCCTTGTTGGTAAATAATCGAGGCAATCGTTTAAGTCGGGTGGATGTTTGGCGGTGGTTAAAGGCATGGGCTTTAAAATCGCATTTAGATATTTCGGCAGTAAGTCCGCATAAGTTTCGCCATGGTTGCGCAACGGCTTTATTAAATGCAGGAGCAGATTTGCGTTCGATTCAAATATTATTGGGTCATTCTAGTTTACAAACTACACAAATTTATACTAGTGTTTCTTATAAGCAGGCAGAAAAAGAATTAAACGCCCATCACCCTTTAGCTAAAATGAAAAAATAAAAAATTAAATTAAAAAATTAAAAAATTAAAACCAAAATTAAAACCCAAACTAAAAAACTAAAAAAATAAAAGGAAGTTATGCAAGATACAAATACAGAAAACACCAATAATGATTATTCCGAATTAACCCTAAGCACTCGTGTGGTAGCTATGCCCGCCGACACTAATCCTGATGGCGATATGTTTGGCGGATGGGTGTTGTCGGCCATGGATTTGGCAGGGTCTTTAATAGCAAAAAAAATTGCCAAAGGAAGAGTGGTAACCATCGGTGTAAATTCTATGACTTTTTTATTGCCAGTATTTGTTGGAGATACACTTTGCTGTTATGTAAAATTATTAAAAACAGGAAACACCTCTATTACCATACATATAGAGGCGTGGGCCAGCCGACAATACGAAAGCAAAAGAGTTAAAGTTACAGAGGGGGTTTTTACCTATGTTTCTATTTATTCTAACAGAAAACCACGAAGCATTACTGATGAATACAAATAATCCACAAAATATTTTTAATCCATATAAAAAACCCAAGAAATAAATATGCACAAGTCATTTTATATTGTTGTTATTAGTGGAGGTAGTGGTGCAGGAAAAAGCACTTTTTCTAATGCACTTTTAAAAAAAATAGGTACAGAGAATGTACAAATTTTGAGTCAAGATAATTACTATGTGGATCAAAGTCAGCAGTTTGATGGAGATGGTAAAAGTGTAAATTTTGATCACCCTCGGTCTTTGGATTTTTCGTTACTGTTAAAACATATTTGTTCTTTAAAAAATGGAGAAAATGTTAAAACTCCCGTTTATGATTTTGTTACTCACACTAGGCAGGCGGTAGCCCGCACTTTTTCACCCAAGCCCATTTTAATTGTAGAGGGTACTTTAGTAATGGCTCAAAAAGAAATTAGAAAGATTAGTGATTTACTAATTTTTGTAGATTGCAATGAAGATCTTCGTTTAAAAAGACGGTTAAGTCGTGATGTTGTAGAAAGGGGTAGAACAGAAGAGGGGGTAAGGGAACAGTTTATTAATCAAGTGGCCCCCATGCATAATCAATTTGTAGAGCCCTCTAAAACTTTTGCTAATATTATCGTTAGCGTTAGTGATTTTGAAAAAAAAATAAACGAAGTGGTTTTGCAATTAAATAGAGGGTCAGACCCCCAGATTCCCTAAGTGTAACTATCCACCGAAGGGCAAGCGCAAATTAAATTTTTATCTCCATAGGCTTGGTCAATGCGCCCTACAGAGGGCCAAAATTTATTGTCTTTTACCCATGGTAAAGGATATGCAGCTTGCGTTCTAGAGTATTTATAATTCCATTCGTCTTTGGTTATTTCACTTAAAGTATGAGGGGCATTGGTTACTAGCTCGGGTTGATCTTGCATTTCTTTTTTTATAGAAGATAAGGCTTGTATAAAGCGGTCCATTTCTTGTTTGCTTTCACTTTCTGTGGGTTCGATCATTAAAGTTCCCGCAACAGGCCATGCCATTGTGGGGGAGTGAAAGCCGTAATCCATTAAGCGTTTAGCAATGTCTTCAATACTAGCTCCGTACTTTTCTGGAAAGTCGCGACAGTCAATAATGCACTCGTGGGCTACAAAATTATTTTTTCCTGTATATAAAATAGAAAAATGTTTTGCTAATTTTTTAGCCATATAGTTAGCATTTAAAATAGCTATTTTTGTAGATTGTTTTATACCTTTAAACCCAAGCATTAATAAATAGGCCCAAGAAATAGTTAAAACACTAGCACTTCCCCAAGGGGCTGCGCTAACACAATGGGTATCTTTTAAATCTTCATTATAAGAATTGGGATTATGTACAGGGTGAGAAGGCAAAAAATTTTGTAAATGTTTACGCACTAAAATAGGGCCGACGCCTGGCCCTCCCCCTCCATGAGGTATAGAAAAAGTTTTATGTAAGTTAAGATGGCAAACATCAATAGGCCATAGTGCAGGTTTAGAAATACCAATTAAAGCATTCATGTTAGCGCCATCTAAATAAATTTGCCCACCATTGTCATGAATAATTTTGCAAATGTCTATAATGCTTTCTTCAAAAACTCCGTGAGTGGAGGGATAGGTAATCATTAATGCCGCTAAAGTGCTTTTATGTTCTTGGGCTTTTGTTTTTAAATCCTCAACATCAATATTGCCTTTTTGGTCACAGTTAATAATAACCACTTTCATTCCCGCCATATTTGCACTTGCAGGATTGGTTCCGTGAGCAGATTGGGGAACTAAACAAATATTTCTTTGATGGTTATTATTTTTTTTATGGTAAGCCGCAATGGTTAACAATCCTGCAAATTCACCCTGTGCTCCCGAATTGGGTTGTACAGAGCAAGCATCAAGACCTGTTAACTGGCATAGCATAGTTTCTAATTCTTTAATCATTTGTAAATAGCCCTTGGCTTGTTCCAAAGGAGCAAAGGGGTGTATGTCGCTCCATTGAGGCCACGATAAAGGCTCTAGCGAAGTCGCAGAGGTTAATTTCATAGTACAAGACCCTAGTGGAATCATAGAGTGATTTAAAGCTAAGTCTTTTTTTTCTAAAGATTTAATATATCTCATCATTTGTGTTTCGGAATGATAAGAGTTAAAAACGCGTTGTTGTAAAACCAAGTCGGTTCTTTGTAAATCAGAACTCCAATTCCAAGTTTCAAAAGAAGTGTTTAATAAAATTTGCTGATATTTTTGACTAACAGGAAGGTGACTTTCGTCAAAGGCATGTTTCTCGCCCTTTTTTTGAGTAAAGCTTTCTCTAGAAAAAATATGAAAAATTTCTTCCATTTCTTTTTCTGTAATTAATTCGTCTATAGAAATTTGTATTTCTGTGTTAGAGGGAAAATAAAAATTAATTTGGTGTTTATCTAAGTGCGTTTTAATATTTTGCTGCTCTTGTGGAGTAACCAAAATATTTAGTGTGTCAAAAAAATAAGTATTATTAATTACATAATTTAATTGCGTAAGTTGAGACGCCAGTTGTTTCGTTTTAGTATGAATATTTTGCGCAATAGCTTTTAAACCTTTTGGCCCATGATAAACAGCATACATAGAAGACAACACCGCTAGTAACACTTGCGAGGTGCAAATATTACTGGTCGCTTTTTCTCTACGAATATGTTGCTCTCTAGTTTGTAAGGCCATTCTTAAAGCAGGATTTCCCCACTTATCTTTAGATAAGCCAATTAATCGGCCAGGGAGTTGTCGTTTATATTGGTCTTTGCAAGAAATAAATGCAGAGTGTGGGCCTCCAAAACCTAAAGCTAATCCAAACCTTTGCGTTGTTCCAAAAACAATATCGGCCTTCCATTGGAGGGGGGAGCTTAGCAAATTTAGGCTTAGTAAATCTACCCCTAAAAGTAATGCCGTTTTTGGATCTTTAAAAGAAGCCTTTAAGTTTTTTAAATTATTTACCTCTCCTTTGGAATTAGGGTTTTGCACTAGCACTGCAAAAAAATCGTCGTCATGCTGGGTAAAGTTTTTAATATCATCAATAATTAGTTTTATACCCAAAGCTTTACTGCGTGTTTTTACTACCGCAAGGCTTTGAGAAAAAATGGACTTATCAATAAAGGCTGTGTGTTTTTTTTGCCGTGCAATATTCCACGCCATGCTAATGGCTTCGGCAGCTGCGGTGGCCTCATCTAGCAAAGAAGCATTGCAAATATCCATACCTGTAAGCTCGGTCACCATAGTTTGAAAATTAAATAAAGCCTCTAATCGGCCTTGGGAAATTTCTGCCTGATAAGGAGTGTAGGCGGTGTACCAGCTAGGGTTAGATAAAATATTTTTTTGTATAACAGGAGGTAAAAAACTAGGGTAATAGCCTTGGCCTATATAATTACGCCAAACGGTATTTTTAGAACCAATGTACCTAGCGTATTTTAAAAAATCTAATTCTGACAAACTGCTTTTATCCTCAACAGAGGATAAAATGTCTTTAGGTAAGTTTTTTTTAATTAATTCATCTAATGAAGAGGAGTCAAGCTCCTCTAACATTTGTTGTGTTTCTTTTTTGCTAGGGCCTATGTGGCGAGTTATCATTACTTTTTTTTCTTTGCTGAAGATTTCTTTTTAGTACTAGTTTTTTTCTTAGAAGCTTTCTTTTTAGTGCTAGCTTTCTTCTTAGTAGTTTTCTTTTTAGTACTGGATTTCTTTTTAGTAGCTTTCTTTTTAGCGCTAGCTTTCTTCTTAGTAGTTTTTGATAATTTATCCATAAGCTTTTTAATTTTAGCATCTACTAAATCTTGTATAACCATGGCTTGATTAATTTTATTTTGCGTTTCTTTTTTAGATAATTTTAAAATTTTGTTTATTTCTGCATTACCGTTAACATAAACTTGTTCTGCTTCTTTAGTTATTTTTTTATATACTTTTGAAGGAATGAAGCTAGTTTGTATAGGGCCTATATTTACTTTATGAGTTTCTTTAAATAACTTTTTTACTTTGTTAGATTTTTTTTGAAAGTCTTTTTCTAAATTTTTTTTAATTTTATTTAGATTTTTAGAAATTTTTTGAATTTCTTTTTTAGCTTCTTTATTGTTAATTAAAGAAAATAGCTCTGTAGTAATTTTTTGAATTCTTTTTTTTTGCATTTTTTCCCCTTATTTATCTGTAGGTTTAATAAAAAGTACTTTTTTTGTCAAGAAGGAGTAAATTTTATTGCACAATACAAAGGCTAGGGTACAACTATAGGGCAATCCATTGCAAAGTGTGCTAAAAGGAGGCTTTATGGCTAATGTAGACGATCTTAAATTACCAAAAATTGGAAATAAAGCACCATTGTTTTCTTTATTTAATCAAGACGAAGAAAAAATAAGTTTAAAAGATTTTTATAACCAAAAAACCGTAGTATTGTACTTTTACCCTAAAGCTATGACTCCTGGCTGTACTGTACAGGCAAAGGGCATTCGTGACTTTAAAAAGCAATTTGCGGCCAAAGATGTAGTAGTTTTTGGATTAAGTCCAGACCCAGTTAAATCTTTAGTCAAATTTCAAGAAAAGCAAAATCTCAATTTTGATTTGCTTTCAGATATGGATCACGCAGTAGCAGAAAAGTATGGGGTATGGGGTTTAAAAAAATTTATGGGTAGGGAGTATATGGGAGTTAATAGAATAACTTTTATTATTGGCAAGGATGGAAAATTAAAACATATTATAGAAAAAGTAAAAACCAAAACGCATCACGAAGATGTTTTTAATTGGATTAGTCAAAACTAATTAGCATTTAGTTTATTTCTTAACTCTTTTCCTGCTTTAAAAAAAGGAAGCTTTTTTTCGGCAATATGAATTAGCTCTCCAGTTCTAGGATTTCTTCCTTGATAGGCTTTGTAGTGTTTAATAATAAAGCTACCAAACCCTCGTATTTCAATGCGTTTTCCCTCCAAAAGAGAATCAATCATTTTTTGGCAAATACTGTTTACAATTAAATCGGCTTTTACATAAGTGACATTAGCTTTTTGTGCCAATTTTTTTGTAAGTTCTGATTTAGTAATAGAATTTTTCATAAGTATATATTAGTGGAGAATGGGTCGATGAGCAAAAGAAAAAAAAGCTAATTCTAGTCTTTAGTTAGTAGGCTTATATTTATAAAGGGTGTTTTTTTAATACATTGCGATAAGCATCTATGGTTTGTTGAGCCATTTTATTAAGATCAAATAATTTATGCACAGTGCTTTGCGCCTTATCTCTTAGTGTTAAAGTAGATTCGGTATCAAAAACCGAGGCTAGAAGGTGCTTGCTTAAAGTGTTTGTGTCAGAGGGTTTAGTTAAAAAGCCATTAACATTGTTTTTTATTAAAGAAGATATGGGATTGATATCCGCGCCTATTACAATTTTTTTTTGTACCATAGCATTAATTAAATTAGGGTCAAAGCCCGAAGAATGGGGGGTTAAACTTATAAAAACATCTGATAAAGCAATGTAGTCCATTAGTTCTAAGTTGGGCACTTGGCCCATAAGAAGAACATGGTCTCCTAAGGCTAAATCTAAAATTAAGCGTTGAATATTATTATAATTAGGTCCGCTACCAATAATAATTAAACGGGTGCTAGGTTTTTGAATAGCTACTTTAGTAAAAGATTTTAGTAAATTTTGCATTCCCGCCAGCTCGGACATATTACTAATGGTTAGTAAAATTTTGGATTGCTTAGGTATTAAAAGTTTTTCTTGTAATAGGGGAGGTTTGGGTTGCAAAGAAAAATCTTGCACATCTAATCCATAGGGAACTAGGTAGGTGTGATAGTCGGGAAAGAAAAAGTAGCGTTCTAAAATACTTCTTTGTAGCGAGCTACTTACAAATACTGCACTGGCTTGCTTTAATAGTTCTCTGTCATATCGGAAAAAATTTATAACAAAGCGATACAGTAAATTAAAGTGTATTTTAATAAAGCTACGGATATTGTCTTGGCTTAACGAGGCTAAAAATAAATATTGCGATATGGCCGTGGCTTCTATATCAAAAATTACAGGAATTTTATATCGGCTTTTATTTTTAGCAATTAAGATACCTGTTTTATCTATGCTATGAACAATATCTAATTTATGAATTTTATGTAGTTGTAAAAATTGTTTATGGCAAAGAGCAGGAAAATGCTTTAAAGATACTTTTTCATAAATGTGTCCTAAAAAATACGCACGAACACCATCTTGATCTAAATGGGTTTTGCCTTGTGAATTTTTCCAAGAAATAACACTTACCGAGTGGCCCAGGCCAACTATTTTTCTTGCAAGAGGCCATAAAAAACTATGAGTACCTGTCATTCCCAATATAGGAAAATTTTTAGCAATCATGCAGATGTGCAGTTTTTTAGGAATAATTTTTTTTTTATAAGGCCACATAAGTATTGTCTTATAATAAAGGTTTTTTTATGTTTTTGTCTATTTTTTTGAAAAATGAAGGGCCTTGAAAGACTAAAGCACTGTAAACTTGTACCAAATCTGCGCCCATATTTAATCGTTCTTTAATATCAAGGGCCGAAGAAATTCCTCCCACAGAGATAAGAAGCTTACCTTTTCTTTGCTGTATCTTGGTTAAGTATTCTATAGTGTGTTGTAGCTGTAACTTAGCCTTTTGTGCTAAAGCTAGTCCAGAGACTCCTCCCTTATGAAGGGGAAAGTGTAATTTTTCATTTAAAGATTGCATGGTGTTAGACACAACCCACCCATCAATAGAAAGAAGGCAAGAGACATCTAAAACATACTCTAGTTCTTTTTGCGACAAATCAGGGCTAATTTTTAACAAAGTGGGTTTGGTTTTATTTTGTAGGCAATTTTGTAAAAAACTTTTTAAATTATCTTTTAAAAAAAGTTCTCGTAAGCTTTCTGTATTGGGGCTGCTAATATTAATGACAAAAATATCTGCATAGTCTTGTAGTTGATGCATACATTTTATGTAATCCTTATGGGCTTGTTGTAAGGGAGTACTTCTGTTTTTACCAACATTGATTAAAAGAGGTATGGGGTAGGGTATATTTTTTTTTAATTGTTTTTGTAAATTATCTAAGCCTTTGTTGGGAAAGCCCATGTGGTTCCATAAAGAAAGGGCTTTGTTGTTTCGAGCAATAATTTTTCCAGCATTAGCGGTTTGTGAAAGAGGAGTTACTGTGCCCACTTCGACAAAACCACAACCTAAGTGCGGCCATTGTTTTAATAATGTTGCATTTTTATCCACGCCCCCTGCAATGCCAAGGGGGTTGGGAAAGCTTAAGCCTTTCCACTCTAGCTTGTTCCATTTTAAGGGTTTTTTTGAACAAAAAAAGGAATAGAGTTTTATTCCTACAGAAAATAATTTTTGACTAATACTAGCAGGTAAATACAGCCAAGGCTTCAAATTTGCCCTCGCAAGAGCATAGCTTTTTCTAATCGTTTTAGGGCTGTGGCAATAGCTGCAGTTCTAACATCTATTTTATGTTTATGAGCACAATCCCAAACGCGGTCAAAACATCGGTCTATAATCATTTTTAGTTTAGACTTTACTTCTTCTTCTGACCAAAACAACCATACGATATCTTGAACCCACTCAAAGTAACTTACAACAACTCCGCCACCATTTGCTAAAATGTCAGGGATAATAATCACTTGTTTTTCTTTAAACAAATAAGTACTCGCTTTAGATGTGGTTGGTCCGTTGGCCCCCTCCACAATAATTTTCGTTTGAATTTTTTCCATGTTGCCTGAATGAATAACGCCGTCTAATGCGCAAGGTGCTAAAATATCTACGGGTAAAATTAATAGCTCTTCGTTAGAAATTTTTTTCGCATGAGGGTAGTCTTTTAATAATTTTTTTTGCTTAGTTAAAGCTACTAGTTCGGGTATGTTTAAGCCATTAGGATCATATAAGGCTGTGGATACATCACTGATGGCCGCCACTTTTAGGCCAATTTTATGGGCCTCAATAGCTGCGTGCATTCCCACCTTACCAAAACCTTGAATGGCTAAGCTACTGTCTTCGACGGATTTATTTTGCTTTTCTAAAACTTTTTGTATATTTAAAATTACGCCTAAACCGGTAGCGGCCTCTCTTCCTTTAGAGCCTCCAATGGCTAAGGGTTTTCCAGTAACAATGCCGGTTTGCGAAAATCCTGATTCTGTAGAATAGGTATCTAACATCCAAGCCATAGTTTGCGAATCCGTACCCACATCAGGGGCTGGAATATCTTTATCTGGCCCAATAAAAGGACCAATGGCAGAGGTGTAACCTCGTGTTAATCGTTCTAGCTCGCCTAAGGATAAAGATTTTGGATCAACGGCAACTCCTCCCTTTGCGCCTCCTAAAGGAAGACCTAACAAAGAGTTTTTTAAAGTCATTAAGCAAGATAAAGATACCGTTTCTGCAAGGTTAACATCTTGGTGAAAGCGCACACCTCCCTTAAAAGGGCCTAATGTTTGACTGTGCTGTGCTCTATATCCATCAAAAATTTGCATATGCCCGTCATCCATTTTTATGGGAATCGAAACAACAATGCATCTTTTGGGAAATTTTAATCGCTGTATAGTTGCCGTTTTGGTACTATGTACCTTAGAGGCTTTTTCTAAATTTTTTATTATATTAGCGTAAAAAGGGGTGGCGTAAATATTTTTCATAACTAGTCCAATAATTTTACATATTTGTTTCTAATCCTTAAAAACTATCTTAGATTGTTTTAAAAATCTAGTAAATTATTATATTTTTATAAATAAATACGGAGTAAGTTTTGTAGGTGGTTGGTTAAAACTTCTAGACTATAGTTGTTTAGAATACTTTGGTAAGCTTTTTCGGGTATATCTTGTGATACTTGAGGGTTTTTAATTAAGTGCTCTAATTTATTAGCTAAAGCTAAACTATTTTTTTTAGGAATTAAATAACCATTTACAGCATCGGTAAGAATTTCTTCAGGGCCACCACACTTTGTGGCAATAACTCGTTTTTTTCGTGCCATAGCTTCGATAATTACCATTCCAAAAGTTTCTAATTTAGAAGAAAGAACATATAAATCAATACTGTCTAAAAAGGCCGTTTTATTTTTATTAGCAATCCAAGACTTAAGTAAAAGCTGATCTTGTAAATTATACCTCCACCTTAAATACTGTAAGTAATAGTAAAGCTTTCCCTTACCAGCAATAACTGCCTGAAAGGGCACATTCTTTTTTTTAAGTAAAAATAGCGCTTTAATTAAAGTGTGAAAGCCTTTTGTTCTTCTAAAAACACCCATCGCCCCAATAACTGGCACAGAAGGTAAAGCTTTATTTTTTGGAGAGGGAAAAGCTTCTGCTACAGTGATATTAGGAATAACATAAATGGGTTTTTTATAATTTTTATTTATTAAAAATTGTTTTACTTTTTCTGAAACAGCAATTAAAGCGTCAGCATATTCTATGTTAGAGGCCGAAAAACTATGTATCACGCCAATGACTTTTGTTTTTGGTAAAGCGGCCACCACTAAAGGAAGGTCTAAGGCTTTGTGTACAAAAATAATTTTTGGAAGCAAGGGTTTTAGTTGTTTTTTAATTTTGTTTATAGCCCAATATTTAAATGGCCAAAAATTTAAACGAAGATAATTTAGCTCTATAGTCTTTATGTTTTGCTCGTCCATTAAGGGTTTTAATAATGCTCCTTTGCGAATAACAGAACAAATGGGGGAGTATATTTTTTGTAAAGCTTTGCTGTATAAAATAAAGGACTGCTTTGGCCCGCCAAGGTCTTTGCCCGAAATAAAGTTAACAATCATTTTTGCACTTCCTTAATGCAGGAAAGGGTTATAAATTTTATAACCTTAGGCTATTATACTTGGCTTTATTAGTCTAGTAGAGTACAGAGTATAAACTATGCCTAATTTCTTCGACTTAACATTACCACAGTTAACGGCTTATTTAGAGGCAAAGGGGCATAAAGCCTTTCGCTCAAAACAGCTTTGGAAGTGGGTGTATCAAAAATCCATAGTAAATACACAAGAAATGTCTGACCTTTCTCAAGGTTTTCAAGCGCAAATACCTGAGTATTTTTCATGGCATTTACCAAAAATAGTAAAGCATTGGTTAAGCAAAGATGGCACTTTAAAATTTTTATTAAACACCAGCGATGGGCTTCCTTTCGAAAGTGTTTTAATTCCCTCTAAAGGAAGATTAACCATTTGTCTTTCTTCAGAGGTGGGTTGTAATTTAGCTTGTGACTTTTGTTTTACTGGAAAGCAAAAATTAAAAAGACGCTTAAAGGTTTCTGAAATTGTGGGGCAGGTTTTTTTATTGCGACAATTTTTATTTGCACGGCCCGAAATTTTATATGATTTATTAAAACTTACTGGACAAAAGTTATTTGTCGATGCCCCAGGTCAGCCAAAAAACCAAAAGCTATGGCTTGAAGAAAATAAAGCAAAAAATCTAGAAGATATTATTCCTTGGCAAGCCAGCTTACACGCCCATGCTCCTATTGGTAATATTGTTTTTATGGGAATGGGCGAACCCTTAGACAATGAAGAAAATGTATTTAACAGTATTTCTATATTAAAAGAACAGTTGGGCTTTAATTATTCTGGAAAAAAAATTACTCTTTCCACGGTGGGTTTGGTGGATAAAATTCCTTTAGTGGTAAAGGCTGGCGTTAGATTGGCTGTAAGTTTAAACGCCTCTAATGATAATATTAGAACTAGCATTATGCCCATTAACAAAAAGTGGAATATAGAAACTTTACTTAATGCCTGTAATGATTATGTAAAAAAAACCGGGGAGTTAGTCACTTTTGAGTATGTATTACTTAAAGGAATAACTGATTCTTTGGAGTCGGCAGAAGAGCTATATGCACTTACTAAACGGGTGCCTTGTAAAATTAACTTAATCCCTTTTAACCCTCACCCGGGGTCAAATTACGAAACCCCCTCTGCATCAGCAGTGGATAAATTTCATCAAGCTTTGTATAAAAAAGGGGCTCAAGTGCTATTGCGGCGGCGTATGGGCAGTGATATTTATGCAGCTTGTGGTCAGCTTACTTCTTTAAATGAAAATATGCATTAATGGCAGGGCTATTTTGCCCCTCTGACTTTTGCATCAGTTTGAGTCACCTTTAGGCTTACTAATTGCACAATAATTACTTATGCAGTTTTTTTTAAAGCATCTTTTTTTACTAGTTCTATTTTTAAGCATTCAGGTTTCCTCTGTTTTTGCTAGCACTATATCTGCGCATAGAATTCCAGTATCTTTATTAGAAGGTGCGGGTGCTTTTGTTACAGCTCATAAAATAAAAAATTTACCTATGTTTTTAGATCAAACCTATAAAACAGATAGTGGCGACGAACTTAGCAAACAATTAATTCTAAAATATATGAAATTAACAAAAAATTTGTATGTAGAACTAGATAAAAATTCTTCTTACAAACAAGATGTAGCAACACAAGATTTTCTTTATTTATGGGAAGTGTTTGATAATCAAAAAAGTAATGGCAATAAAGAAACTTTAAATGTTTTAGTAAAAAAGCTATTACAAAAAAAATTTATTAATAATCAATTTTTAAATTCCATAAAGAATTTTCATTTAACAGCTGAGTTTATAAATAATGAAAAGAAAAAATCAAAAATCCCTATTGGTTCTTTTAATTTCTTTATTTCAGGAATTATTTCTTCTTTGCCAATCAGTGGTGAGAAAAAGAAAAGATTATTTAAAAACAGTCATTCTACAGATATTTTACCAATGCTAAAAAACATGTCTTTTGATAAAAATAAATTTGATAAAACATTTCGTTATTCTGATTTTGGTTTTAATTCTAACACAAGCTACGAAGAGCTTTTGCTAATAGCAGAAAAGGCAAGAGCAGTAGAGCAAAAAATGGCTACAATATCTATATTATCGTTTTTATATTCAAAACAAGCAATTACCATTACTAATGGTAATGTAGAAGTTATTGAAAAAGTGTTTCCAAAGAATTTTAATAGTTTTTTAAAAAAAGTTTTATCAATAAAAGAAGATAAGTTATTAATTAAATCTACAAATAAAATAATTAATTCTTATGGAGAATCTAAATCAGTAAAAAATGAATTTAAAATGGCATTGCTTCAGGTGCCAGCCTTTATATCCACTTACCGTGGTTGTATAGGTGGGGATTGTTCAACCAAAACCACATGGGCCAACTCTTATCACCCTTATGAGTACATTTTTTATATTTTAAACAAACAAAAAAAAGCCATTGGTTATATGAGTGTAGATTTAGTAAAAGTAAACAATGATTTAGTTTTGTATGTAAAAGATATTACAGGCGCTAATTTATCAGCCAAACATGTGGATTGGGCACTGCATACTTTATTTATAAATAAAGATGCATTTAAAGCAAAATATTTAACACTCGCACAACCTGAGTGGTTTAATGGAAATTCTTCGTTTCCAACAGTCAAAGAAGCTATGAGTAAGTATAATCAAAGTTTAAAAATAGTTAACCAAACATTTTTTGCAATTCCTTTACAAGAAGAAGTTTTAAAAAAACAAAAAAATTCTGAAGGGTCTTATGATGATTTTAAAAAGCACAGACAGGGAGTGGTTTTTTCTCCTAATCAAAAAATTATTAATAGCTTTAAGACACAAGTTAAAGAAAATCCATTTTTAAAGTTTTCTTTTTTTTCAGAAAAAACTATGAAAAAAGCACAATGGAAGTTTATTAGTGTTAATGATGCTATAGATGTTTTATTTCATAACCCAAAGATAAAAGAGAATAATTTATTATTGATTAATGAAGAAGCTAATAAACATTTTTCACAATTTCTGGATTCAGCAGATCAAGGTAATTTTAAATTTAGCGCTAAAGATATAATTAACGCAATATGGAAAGAAGGGGTAACAGAAAAGGGCATGTCTGCACTGTCTCGAATGAATTGGGCTAACTGGCCTCAGCTATTTTTTATAATAGATAGCTATATCAACAAAGGGCAGAGTGTAAATAATTTGGCAAAATATATTTTGTCTAAGCCTGAGGTCATAGCTCACCACAAGTGGGCTGGGTGGATAGATAGCTACATCAACAAAGGGCAGGCAATGGAGTTTTTGGGAACATATGTTTTGTCTAAACCTGAGGTCATAGCTCACCCCAAGTGGACTGAGTGGATAGATAGTTATATTAAAAAAGGAAAAGGTATGGATTATTTGGCACTACATGCTTGGTCTAAGCCCGAGGCCATAGTTCACCCCAAGTGGATTGAGTGGATAGATAGTTATATTAAAAAAGGGGAGCATCTGGAGTTTTTGGCATTATCTGTTTTGTTTAAGCCTAGGGCCATAGCTCACCCCAAGTGGGCTGGGTGGATAGATAGTTATATTAAAAAAGGGGAAGGTATGCATTATTTGGCATACTCTGTTTTGTCTAAGTCTGAGGTCATAACTCACCCCAAGTGGGCTGGGTGGATAGATAGCTATATTAAAAAAGGGGAAGGCATGCATTATTTGGCAGTATATGTTTTGTCTAAGCCAGAGGTCAGAGCTCATTCTAAGTGGATTGAGTGGATAGATAGCTATATTAAAAAGGGGAAGGATATGGGTTATTTGGCAGTATATGCTTTGTCTAAACCTAAGGCCATAGCTCACCCCAAGTGGACTGGGTGGATAGATAGCTATATTAAAAAGGGGAAGGAGATGGGTGCTTTAGCACAAGCTGTTTTGTCCCATCCTGAGGTCATAGCTCACCCCAAATACCAGAAACTATTATTATTGTTTATTAAATATGGAGGCTTGAAAGAAAATTTATATGTCATAGCGCAAAAGCAACTAGTGCAAGCCTTAAATGAAAAAAAGCAAGTAATGTGTAGGGGATTATTTAACTAAAAAGGTTTATACAAAATATTTTTTATTAATTAATTACTCGTTTTTCTTATTTACCTTATGGATTTACAAAAAACTTAAAAAGTTTTACCCATTATTTAAAAATTTGAAAACAAGAAGAACCAAATTAAAGGCGCATTAATGGCATTTTGCTAATATTGAAGATGCAATTCCTAGCCTATTGATTTTTCTCGGTTTTTACCCGATAAGTAATGTGTGAAAACCGGTCAACAGCAACAAGATACCGACAAAGAACTAAAAGACACAGGGTCTTTTGATGTGCTTTTGCAATATCTAAAGAATTTTTATTCTGAAGAAGATATTGGCATGATAGAAAAAGCCTATCAAATGGCACAAAAAGCTCACGAAGGTGTGGTTCGTCGTAGTGGAGAAGAGTATATTACTCACCCCATTGGTGTGGCCTATATTTTAGCACAACTAAAATTAGATGTGGCCAGTATTATTGCAGCCCTTTTACACGATACTGTGGAAGACACTTTAATTACTACAGAAGATATTCTTAAAGTCTTTGGAAGTAGTGTTGCGGGCATTGTAGAGGGTGTGACTAAAATTACAAAATTAAATTTTCGTCACACTCACGAAAAGCAAGCAGAAAATATTAGAAAAATGATTGTGGCTATGGGTTCGGATGTAAGAGTAATTTTAGTAAAGCTTGCCGATCGTTTGCATAATATGCGCACATTAAATTATATGTCTTTTCAAAAGCAAGGTAGAATTGCTAGTGAAACTTTAGATATTTATGCTCCTTTAGCTAGCAGGTTAGGTATGAGTTCTATTAAAATAGAATTAGAAGATTTGTCTTTAAAATATGCCCACCCTGATGAATATCATTTTTTAAAAGAAAAAACTAAAGAAAGGCGAAAAGATCGCTTAAGTTATGTTGAAAATTTTAAACTCACTTTAATAAAAAATTTAGAAAACCGCGTAGATTTTTCTTTTGATATTCAAGGAAGATTTAAACATTTGTATTCTATTTATAAAAAAATGAAAATTAGCAACTTACCCTACGAGCAAATTTACGACATTTTAGCATTTAGGATTTGTGTAAGTTCTATTAAAGAATGTTATGAAACTTTAGGGATTATCCATTCTTTATGGCGACCTATCCCAGGGCGATTTAAAGATTTTATTGCTATGCCCAAAGTAAATAATTACCAAAGTTTACATACCACTTTAATTGGTAATGATGGCGAAAGGGTGGAGGTGCAAATCCGTACTCACGAAATGCACGAATTAGCAGAGTGGGGGATTGCTGCCCATTGGGAATACAAAGCCAATTCTTATTCTCAAGATGTTAATTCAAAAAATGCACCCGCCGCCGATGTGGCTAAAAAGTTTAATTGGCTTAGAGAGCTAATTCAAATGAATCAAGAAACTTATAATGCTGATGAATTTTTAGAAAATATGAAATCTGACCTTTTAGAGTCAGAGATTTATGTATTTACTCCCAAAGGGGAGGTAAAAGAATTTCCAGTGGGAGCAACTCCCATTGATTTTGCCTATTCTATTCATACCGATGTGGGAAACCATATTGTTTCTGCCTGTGTAAATAAAAAAGTGGTTCCCTTACGCTATGTTTTACAAAATGGTGACACGGTAGAAGTGGTAACTTCTAAAAACCAAGCCCCCTCTAAAGATTGGTTAAAGTTTTGTGTAACTAGCAAAGCAAAAGGGCAGATTAGAACGGTTATTAAAAAAGAACAAAGAATTATGTCTCAAAAAGTGGGGCAAGATATGTTAGAAAGATTTTTTAGAAAAAAATCACAGCGACTGTCTCGTTATACCGAAGGCGTATCTTTTACAGAGTATTTACAAAAACAAGGTTGTCAAAAATTAGAAGATTTATTTGTTAAGATAGGTTTTGGTAGGCTAGAGTCTTCATTAGTTTACAAAGATTTAGTTCCCAAAGAAGAAGAGCAGGTTAAGAGCACTTCAGAAATTGAAACTTTAGAGAAAAAAATTGAAACTAGTAATAGTACTAAGAAAAGTAAAAAAGATCGTTCGGGTGTGCAGGTAGGGGGAGAAAATGATATTTTAGTAAGATTTGCTAAATGTTGTTACCCTATTCCTGGCGATCCTATTGTAGGTTTTGTTTCTGTAGGCAGGGGCATTAGTATTCATAGGGCCGATTGTGAAAAAACATTTAATATTGATTCTGGTAGGTATGTAGAAGTAAATTGGGATCAAAAAACAGAGAATATTACTCATCGTGTGCGTTTGTGTATAGTTAGTTTTAACTTACCAGGTATTTTAGCTAAAATGGGTGATGTATTTTCTGCAGCCGATGCAAATATAGAAAACTTAAAAGCGAGCTCTACCTTAGATAATAGAGCGGTTAGTTACTTTGATATACGAATTAAAAATTTAGAAGATTTACAAAAACTTTTAATAGAAATTAAAAAAATCAAGGGTATTATTCAAGTCAGTCGTGACCACAGGCTATAAGTGTCCATTTTTGTTTTTAACTAAGGCTTGGCCTTTTAAACCCTATAGCCTTTTAAAAAATTTTTGTGCGTATTATTTTGAAGCAATTTGAATAAATTGACCCATCATCCCTTGGTCTTCATGTTCTAAAATATGGCAATGATACATATAGGGATATTTTTCATCGGTGTATTTAGGAAATCGTATTAATACTTTTATCGTTTCTTTAGGCCTCACTAATACGGTGTCTTTAAAGCCCCGTTCGTGTCCATAAACTTCTGAACCACTTTTACTAATAATTTTAAATTGAACATTATGAATATGAAAGGGGTGTGGCATGGAAGATTGATTTTCAATGCTCCAAACCTCTAAACTACCGGCCGTAACCACCTCGTCGATTCTTTTCATGTCCATTGCTTTGTTATTAATTTTAAAAATACTGTCGCCTCGAAAAGCGGGTCTTTGCATTTGCAACTGCATGCGCCTGTGTGTTGTTGCTTTTTTTTCGTTTTCTTTTTTATGAGTAACTAGTTTGCTAGGAAGAGTTTTTTTGCTTTGAGTTACTTTTTGTGTATTAATTTGTAAAAGTTCATAGTCGTGATTTAAACCGTTTCTGCCTTGAACACGATAAATTAATGTAGGAAGGCTTCCTTGAAAAACTTCAACAATAATTTCTGCTCTTTCCCCAGGAGAAAGCAATATAGAATTAGAGGCAATGGGTTTTTCTAATAACCCGCCGTCACTGGCAATAATATTAAATATTCGATTGTCTTTAAACTGCAGGCGATAAAACCTTGCATTAGAGGCGTTTAGTAAGCGTAATCGAATTAAAGATTTTTTAACTTTTAAAACAGGTTTGTGAACACCATTAATTAAAATATGGGTTCCCATTTTTCCTCGCATTCTATCATGCATACTTTTAATATACTCTAAAGACCCATCAGTATTAAAAGATCGGTCTAAAAGCATAATTGGAAAATCATCCACGCCATATTCAGAGGGCAGGTTTAATTTTTGGCTGTCTTTGTCGTCAATTAAGAGCATGCCAGCAAGGCCATTATAAACTTGCTGTCCCGTTTTATGAGAAGTATGAGCGTGGTACCATAAAGTGGCAGCCGGTTGAATAATATTCCAATGGGTTTTCCATTCTTTAAGGGGGGCAATGGGTTGGTGTGGGCCTCCGTCGGCGTGAGCAGGTAATTTCATACCGTGCCAGTGCAAAGTGGTGGTTTCTGTTAAGGAGTTTTTAACAGTAACATGCACTTGATCGCCCTTGTTTACTTTTAAGGTAACACCTAAAAAGGCTTGGTTAATTCCCCATGTTTTTGTTTTTTTGCTTCTTAAAATAGAGCTTAACCCCGATTGAATGTTTAAATGAAAAGATACTTTTTTACCTTCTTTTTTTCCTAAA